>OMGL01001473.1_pt1 | contig 14425 bp, 15 predicted proteins | sample 1645831 | NCBI WGS metagenome assembly OMGL01 (sample SAMN00849301, study PRJEB25192) | human gut metagenome | reverse complement strand
GGCCGCGCACAGCTGTGCGCGGCCATTCCGTTTATTTCATATCACGTCCGAAGTAAAGCTCCACTTCACTGAGTTTCTTTTTCCGCAGCAGGAACGCCGTGGGGATGAGATAGACCGCGATAGACGTCAGCATGGTGATGTCATAGGTGCTGATGCTATCTGCCACCGTCTGGGTGCCGTACAGGCCGCCGATGAGCATGGACGTGATGTCCATCGCAGCGTGGATGAACACCGTCACCCAGATGTTTCCGGTGCGGAAATATACCGCCGCCAGCAGCGTACCCAGCGAGGCCGCAAAGACGCACTGCATCAGAACGCCCAGCGGCGCACTGCCGGTGAGGTTGGTCAGGTGGGCCGCACCGAAGTAGAGGCCCGACAGCAGGCAGGCTTTCCAGACGCCGGCCCGGCTGGTGCCGAAATGCTCCAGAAGCGTCTGGGCGATGACGCCCCGGAACAGAAACTCTTCTGCCACACCGACGCTGGTCATGCCGATAAGGAACCACACGACATGCCACGCAGGCAGCATATCGCCCTCCGGCCTGCCAAACAGCAGAGTATCGTAGGCGTTGTAGCCGATGAGCGCGATGGGGTACAGGCCCACCAGCAGACCGTTGAAAAAGCCGCTGCCCCGGCGGCGGAGCAGGCCGCTCTTCCCGGTGCGCGCCAGAAAGAGCCACGCCACCAGCACGCCTACTGCCTCCTGCATGAAGGTCAGCATATAATCATCGACGGCATCAATGTCCCGCACGACGAACAAGATGAGCAGAAGCGACAGCAGCGATGCCACGAACAGCATCCCCAGAAACAGCACCTCGGCCACAAGGCAGTAGAGCATCGGGTGGGCGCTGCGCAGACGTTTGAGCATAGAAAGACCTCCTGTGTCGTAGTGGTACTATTTTAGCATATTTCAGAAGAAAGAGATAGGGATTTGTGTGAATAATAAAGCGGAACCCGGGTTGCGGCTCCCAGCGTCTGTTTCGGCCCTTGGACGGGCCTCACATCCTGCTGGCCGCGGCCCCAGCCTCAGCTCCCTGTTTCTGCCGCTGGCAGCGGTCGCTTCGGCTGCAGAGATAGAAAAAGACCGGCACACGAATGTGTACCGGTCTTTTTCAGTCGGAGCAGCGGGATTTGAACCCACGGCCTCCTCGTCCCGAACGAGGCGCGCTACCAACTGCGCTATGCCCCGAAAATACCGCAACCCAATGGGCTGCGGTCTGGTTGGGGATGAGAGAATCGAACTCCCACAAGTAGAGTCAGAGTCTACCGCACTACCACTATGCAAATCCCCACTATTCGGTTTCGCCCTCAGCACCGAAGCGCTGCTGACGAGGAATATTATACAGCCTCCGCCTCCATTTGTCAACCACTTTTTTGATTTTTCCGTCCATGTTTTTTCTGTCTTCCCTACCTCTGCGTTTTCACGCCTTTTTTCGTTCCCGGCTCTTGACACCCGCCCCCTTTGGGAATACTCTTATAGTATCATTTACCTGCCCCTTCTGAGGGAGAACGGAAGAAACGAGGGTTGTTCGATATGAAAAAACGTGTTGGTATCCTGACCTCCGGCGGCGACTGTCCCGGCCTGAACGCCACCATCCGCGGCGTGGCCAAAGCCCTGTATGCACGGTTCGGCGAGAATGTCGAGATCGTGGGCATCCTGAACGGCTACCACGGCCTCATCACCGGCGAATACAAGGAGATGTGCGAGGACGATTTCCGCGGCATCCTGACGCTGGGCGGCACCATCCTCGGCACCAAGCGCACCCCCTTCAAGCTGATGCGCGTGGTGGAAGAGGACAAGATCGACAAGGTCGCGGCCATGAAAAAGACCTACAAGGACGCCAAGCTCGACTGCCTGCTCTGCCTCGGCGGCAACGGCACCCACAAGACGGCCAACCTCCTCTCCCAGGAGGGCCTGAACGTCATCGGCCTGCCCAAGACCATCGACAACGACATCTACGGCACCGACGTCACCTTCGGCTTCCACACCGCCGTGGACATCGCCACTGAGGTCATCGACCGCATCCACACCACCGCCGGCAGCCACAGCCGTGTCATGTGCATCGAGATCATGGGCAACAAGGCCGGCTGGCTGACCCTCTACTCCGGCATCGCCGGCGGAGCAGACATCATCCTGCTGCCCGAGCAGCCCTACGACATTGACCGCGTCTGCGACGCTGTGGAGCGCCGCGCCCGCAAAGGCTCCAACTTCTCCATCATCGCCGTGGCCGAGGGTGCCATCAACACCGAAGAGGCCAAGATGAAGCGGAAAGAGTGGATGGCAAAGCGCGCCGAAGCCGGTTACGGCGTCACCGCCACCAACCGCATCGCCGCCGCCGTCCAGAAGAAGACCGGCATGGAGACCCGCGTCTGCATCCCGGGCCACATGCAGCGCGGCGGCAGCCCCAGCGCTTACGACCGTGTACTGGCCACCGAGTTCGGCAGCTACGCCGCCAAGCTGGTGGAAGTGGAGCGCTACGGCGTCACCGTTGCCATGGTCAACAACCGCGTCGTCGCCAACCGCCTCGAGGACATCGCCGGTAAGACCCGCAACATCCCCGAGGGCTGTGAGCTGCTCACCGTCGCCCGCCGGATGGGCGTGAGCCTCGGCTGAGACCCTGAAAATAAAAACACCTCGCTGTGTCATACAGTGAGGTGTTTTTGTTTTTATGCTTCAGAACGAGCCGCCCGACGAGCCTCCGAAGCCGTCGGAATCGACGGACGAACCGCCGGAGGAGTGAGACTCCTTCTGGGGCGGGTCATAGGTGCGCTCCCGGGTGGTGTGGGTGTAGCGGTCACGCTTGACCCGCAGGGTGAAGCCGGGCATATACTCGTCGGCCTCCGTTTTCTTCCGGGCCGTCTTCATCCGGTGGTAGAGGATGAGGCAGATGAACGCCGAAATGCCGAGAGGGAAGATCATGGCAATGAGCAGGTCTTCCAGGCCGATGTCGTTATCCACATCGATGGGCTCGCCATAGTCGGCATAGTAGTCCAGTGCATCGTCGCACATATCGATATAGGTATAGGCGGCATCTGCCCATTCCTCATCGGAGAGCTCCGGGACGATCTCGTCCTCCTGCTGCTCGATGCGGTAGTCGGTGAAAGCCGTGACGCCCTCGCCGTAGGTGATGGTGACGTACTTGCGGGAGCCGACTGCCAGCAGGAAGAGGATGCCGCTCTGTTCGTCGCCATAGCCGAGGCCGTTGGCGATGTAATAATTTTTCGCGTAGTCGCGCTGGTCGGCATCACCGATGTCGTCCACCACGAGGAAGTAGACATCCACGTCGTGGCCGTCGGAGGCGCTTTCGGCCTGCTCCTCAAGGTCGGCCAGCGTGTCGGCGTCAAAGACGCCGCACTCATCCCGCACCAGCGGGGCCGCTGCCCCGGCCGGCAGAGTCAGGGCCATGCAGAGCAGGGCCGCAGCCAGAAGGGCAAACAGTTTTTTGCAGTATTTCATATTCCCGTCTCCCCCTCTCACAGCAGCATGATGAGAGCCGTCAGTATCATCAGCGGGATGCTGATGCCGGCAAACCATGCAGCTACTCTGCCCTTATCCACGGGCAGATCGCCGATGAGCTTGCCGGTCTGGCCGTTCATCGCAAAGAGGAAGTCCTGCTCCTTCCAGCGGGTGTGGAGCATCCAGACCGGCAGCAGGGCGTAGTGGGGTTCCAGCGTCCGCGGGTCGAGCTGCTCCGAGAGAGTCTGGACGCCGGTGTAGCCGCCCAGCGTATCGTGGAGGGCCGCAGCGGTACTGTTCTTCATCCGGGTCAGAACGCGGGCAGCACACTTCTTGTCGTCCTCGTCGTACCGGTCAGCCAGAAATCCGGGCAGGTAGGCCGTGGAGAAGGGCTTGAGGTCGCTGTAGTCGAAGGGTTCGATGGCGTCCATATGGGCGTCCGGCATCTTGCTGGAGCCGTCCACCGGCACCCGGACAAAGTCGGCGTCGCCCACGCGGGCCACATCGAAGTGCCTGGTGGTGGTGACAATGTAGTCGCCCTCACGGTGGCTCTCGCTGATCTCGGCCTTGTAAGCGCCCCGGGCCTCCATCCGGCCATCGTAGAGCCAGAACGGCACATACACGCCCTGGATCTCCTCGATGTGGTTGGACTCTTTGAAGGCTTTGGGGAGAAAGACTTTGCCTTTATAATACTTCTTCAGGTTCTCGATGGCGGTCTTTTTGTCCATCCGGAAGGGGATGATGTACTCCGGCTTGAGCTTGCCGGAAAGCTGTCCGCCCAGCACGGTGGGGTTGCCGCAGTAGGGGCAGGTGGTGGCAGCTGTTTCGGGGCCGCAGACCAGCTCTGCACCGCAGGAAGTGCAGGTGCGGCTGCTGAGATCTCCCGTCTCCATCTCCCCCCAGACAGGGCCGCTGGACGCTGCCTTTTCGGCGGCTTCGGCAGCCTTATCGGCCTGAGCCTGCTTTTCGCCGTAAAGAGCCTCGACCTGTGCTACATCATAAGTAGAGCCGCAGTAATCACAGCAGAGCTTTCCGCTGGCGCTGTCGAACCGCAGCGGGCCGGTACAGGCCGGGCATTGGTAATTCGTGGTGTTTTCTGCCATATCTCAGCTCCCCTTTCAGGCTCCGAAAGGCTTGCCGCATTCGGGGCAGAACTTGGGCGGGTTGGACGGGTCGGCAGGGGTCCAGCCGCAGTTCGGACACTTGGCCGCCGGGCGGGGCTTACCGCATTCCGAGCAGAATTTGCCGGTATTGTGTGCGCCGCAGCTGCACACCCAGCCTGCTTCGGGGCGGGGCTTGCCGCAGGCGGTGCAGAACTTGCCGGTGTTGCCGGTCTGGCCGCAGGAGCAGCTCCAGCTGCCAGCCGCCGGGGCGGCTGCGGGGGCAGGAGCAGCGGCAGACTGCTGCTGTGCGCCCATCTGGTAGAGGGCCTGGGCGTTGATGCCGCCGGCAGCAGCGGCCTGATTCATGCCCATAAAGGCCATGGCCGGACCGGCGGAGGTATTGGAAGCCGCTGCCTGCATAGCCGAAGCCTGTGCGCCCACCATGTGGGCGGCGGCGCGGGTCGGGTCCATAAAGGCGGCGCTGCGCTGCAGCTCCTTGATCATCTGCTCGTCTTCTTCGCTGGCTTTGACGCCGGACACGCCGAGGGAGACGATTTCGATGCCGCGCAGCTTGCTCCACTTGCCGGACAGCTCCTGATTCAGAGCCTCGGCCAGCTCGGTGGTATGGCCGGGCAGAGCCGAGTAGCGGATGCCCATCTCGCTGATGCGGGCGAAGGCGGGCTGCAATGCGGTCATCATCTCGGTGCGCATCTGGCCTTCCAGCGCGTCACGGGTGTACTCATTTTCCACATTTCCGCAGACGTTTGTGTAAAACAGGATGGGGTTGACGATGCGGTAGCTGTACTCGCCAAAGCAGCGGATGGCGATGTCGAGGTCGATGCCGGCGCGCTGGTCCACCACCCGGAAGGGCACCGGGTTGGGGGTGCCGTACTTGTTGCCCACCAGCTCCTTGGTGTTGATGTAGTAGATGCGCTGGTCGGCGGCGGCCTGCCCGCCAAAGCCGAACCGCTTGCCGATCTCAGCAAACACTTCGTCGATGTTCTTGGCCAGACCCTCGCTCAGCAGAGAGGGCTGGGTGCCGGTGTTGTAGGTGTACTCGCCGGCCTCGGCGCAGAGGTCCACCACCTTGCCCTGCTCCACGATGAGGGCGCACTGACCCTCGGCCACCGCCACGATAGAGCCGTCGGTGATGATGTTCTCGGCGCCGTGGCGATTGGAAGAGCGCCCGGAGACTTTCTTCTGTCCCTTGACAGCCAGCACCTCCGCCGGGAGAGCACTGCAGTAAAAGTATTCTTTCCACTGGTCGCCCATCACGCCGGATGCTGCGCCCAATGCCGCTTTGACAAGACCCATAAGCCATATCTCCTTTATCTGCCCGTTTTTTGCAAATGCGGGCTTTTTTCAGTATACCACAAAACGCGCCGCAAAAAAAGAAAACCCTTGCATTTTATCCCCGATGGGTGTAGAATACTCCCGACAAACAAATACAGGGGAGCTTGTAGAAGCAGGCTGAGAGGGAGTTCTCGAACTTCGACCCTTAGAAATTGTTTTCGGACAGTTTCTGCACCTGATGCGGATAATGCCGCCGTAGGAAGTCATAACACTGTTTATGGATTTTTACAGGAGACGCCGCAGAAGGCGTCTCCTTTTTTGTTTAGAAGCTGTTTTCGTAAGCGGGGTGCGCCGAATGGCGAGGATTTTTGCCCGCAGACAAGGCGGTTTCCCGCAGCAATCCTTGGTGGATTGCAAGGGGAAGCAACGCCGTATGCGAGCAAAAAGACCGCTCAGGCGGTGTGCAACGCTTAGAAAACGGCTTCTCGCGTCACAGGCTGAGGGGGAGCGCCCTGAGTCTGGGGTTTTGTATGCGATGGGAAGCCGTGTTCCGGCGTGAGAGGAGGCCAGTGAGCCTCGACCGCTTCTTCCGTTTCCGGCATCTCTGCGCGGGTGCCGGGTCTGTTCGTGTGCGGGAGCGGCGGTCTGCCCCTGCACTTATTTTTTATTGAAAAGGAGCACTCACTATGAAACACTATTCTGCCAAAAAGCTGGCCCTCGCCGGTATGTTCTGCGCTGTCGCTGTCGTGGGCAGCGTCTTCTCCTTCCCGGTCTTCGGCAGCAAATGCGCCCCTGTGCAGCACATGGTCAACATCCTCTGCGCTGTCCTGCTGGGGCCTTACTACGGCGTGGGCGTGGCTTTCGTTGCCTCCCTGCTGCGCAACCTGCTGGGTCTGGGCAGTCTGATGGCTTTCCCCGGCAGCATGTTCGGCGCACTGCTCTGCGGCATCGTCTTCCACAAGACCAATAAGCTGCTGCCCACCCTCGTGGGCGAGGTGTTCGGCACCTCCATCCTCGGCGGTCTGTGCGCCTACCCCGTCGCCATCCTGCTGATGGGCAAGAGCGCCGGCGATATCGCGTTCTACGCCTACATCGTTCCCTTCCTCGTCTCCACCGCCGGCGGTGCCATCATTGCAGGCGCACTGCTGGCCGCACTTTCCCGCGCAGGCGCACTCCGCGCCATGCAGGCCAGCCTGAGCTGATTCGAAGGAGAAGCCATGTTTCGGAGCATCTTTGCCAACGTCCGGGCCAAAAGCCCGCTTGTTCATAACATCACCAACTACGTCACTGTCAACGACTGTGCCAACATCGTCCTCGCCTGCGGGGCGTCCCCCATCATGGCGGATGATGCCGCCGAGGTCGAGGACATCACCTCGCTGTGTGCCGGGCTGAACCTCAACATCGGCACGTTGAACAGCCGCACCATCCCCTCCATGCTGTTGGCGGGACACACTGCCAACCGGCTGGGCCGTCCTGTCGTGCTGGACCCCGTGGGCGCAGGCGCTTCCCATCTGCGCACCGAAACGGCACTGCGCCTCCTGCGGGAAGTGAAGTTCACAGTCATCCGGGGCAACATCTCCGAGATTCGGACGCTGGCGGCAGGCAGCGGCACCACAAAAGGCGTGGACGCCGACACCGCCGACAAAGTGACTGACGAGACGCTGGACAAGACCGTGGCATTCGCCAAAGCGTTTGCGGCCCGCACAGGGGCGGTCGTCGCCGTCACCGGTGCCATCGACATCGTGGCCGACGGAGAGCGGGCTTTCTGCATCCGCAACGGCCACCCCATGATGAGCGCCGTCACCGGCACTGGCTGTCAGCTTTCGGCCCTGACGGCGGCATTCTGTGCGGCCAACCCGGACAAGCCTCTGGAAGCCGCTGCTGCAGCTGTCTGCGCCATGGGCCTTGCGGGCGAAGCAGCTCACAGCCGCCTGTCCAGGCTGGATGGCAACGCCACCTACCGCAATTACATCATCGACGCGATCTTCAACATGACCCCCGAACAGCTCGAGGAAGGAGCACGCTATGAAATGCGATAAACACACCATGCTTCTCTACGCCGTCACCGACCGGGCGTGGACGGGCCGCGAGACCCTCCGCCAGCAGGTGGAAGACGCGCTGAAAGGCGGCGTCACCTGCGTCCAGCTGCGGGAAAAGGAGCTGGACGACGCGGCATTTTTGCAGGAAGCCATGGAGCTTTCCGCCCTCTGCCGCAGCTATGGCGTACCCTTCATCATCAACGATAACGTCGAGATCGCTATAAAATGCCATGCCGACGGCATCCATGTCGGGCAGGAAGATATGGCCGCCGCAGACGTCCGCGCCAAGGTCGGCCCTGACATGATCATCGGTGTGTCGGCCCATTCCGTCGAGGAAGCACAGCTGGCCGTGGCCCACGGCGCGGACTATCTGGGCGTCGGCGCAGCATTTTCCACCCACACCAAAACCGATGTGGATGTCCTGCCGGAGGGCAGACTGAAAGAGATCTGCGACTCCGTGGATGTGCCGGTCGTGGCCATCGGCGGCATCCATAAAGACAATATCCTCAAACTCAAAGGCTCCGGCGCGGACGGCGTGGCCCTCGTGAGCGCGATCTTCAGCGCCGAGGACATTGAGGCTGAGTGCAAAGAGCTGAAGGCACTGACAGAACAAATCATCTAAAGGAGCAAACCCATGAAAACTGCACTTACCATCGCGGGCAGCGATTCCAGCGGCGGTGCCGGCATTCAGGCCGACCTCAAAGCCATGACCATGAACGGCGTCTTCGCCATGAGCGCCATCACCGCCCTGACGGCCCAGAACACCACCGGCGTATCCGGCATCTTCGAGGTCAGCCCCGAATTTCTGGCCCAGCAGATAGACGCCGTCTTCACCGACATCCGCCCCTGCGCCGTCAAGATCGGCATGGTGTCCTCTGCCCCCCTCATTGAGACGATCGCCGCGCGTCTCCGCTTTTACAAGGCGGAACACATCGTCGTGGACCCCGTGATGGTAGCCACCTCCGGCTCTGATTTGATTGCATCGGATGCCGTGCGCACTCTGCGCCGGGAGCTGTTCCCTCTGGCCGAGGTCATCACGCCCAACCGGCACGAGGCCGAAGTGCTGTCCGGCCTGCACATCTCGGGCCGTGCCGACATGAGCGCCGCCGCTCGGGCCATCGCCGCCGACTGCGGCTGTGCCGTCCTGCTCAAGGGCGGCCACAGTGACACCGACGCCGACGATCTGCTCACCTTCCCGGATGGCACGGAGATCTGGTTTCCGGGTAAACGTATCGCAAACCCCAACACCCACGGTACGGGCTGCACTCTGTCCAGTGCCATTGCGGCCAACCTTGCCAAAGGGTTTGCGCTGGAAGAAGCGATCGCCCGGGCCAAGGCTTACCTGACCGACGCGCTGAACGCACAGCTCGATTTGGGCCGCGGCTCCGGCCCGCTGGACCACACTCTGGGCGGCGTCGGGGTCGAAAACTGGATGCACGGCGTCCCAGACGCTGTTCATAAATAAAGAGAGCGTATTTTCGGAGGATTTTCAAATGCAGACTTACACCACACAGATGGATGCCGCCCGCAAGGGCATCGTCACGCCCCAGATGGAAACGGTGGCCAAGAAGGAGTACCGCACCGTCGAAGAGATCCGTCAGCTGGTCGCTGAGGGCAAGGTCGCCATCCCGGCCAACAAGCACCACGAGTGCCTGAACCCCGAGGGCATCGGCTCCATGCTCCGCACCAAGATCAACGTCAACCTCGGCGTCTCCCGCGACTGCAAGGACTACAACATCGAGATGCAGAAGGTCATGAGCGCCGTCAACATGGGCGCAGAGGCCATCATGGACCTCTCGAGCCACGGCAATACCCAGCCCTTCCGTCAGAAGCTGACCCACGAATGCCCCGTCATGATCGGCACTGTGCCGGTGTATGACTCGGTCATCCACTATCAGCGCGACCTCGCCACCCTGACGGCACAGGACTTCATCGACGTGGTGCGTCTGCACGCAGAGGACGGCGTGGACTTCGTCACCCTCCACTGCGGCATCACCCGTAAGACCATCGAGCAGATCCGCAAGCATAAGCGGAAGATGAACATCGTCAGCCGCGGCGGCTCGCTGGTATTTGCATGGATGTGCATGACCGGCAACGAGAACCCCTTCTACGAGCACTTCGACGAGATTCTGGACATCTGCGAAGAGCACGACGTCACCATCTCTCTGGGCGATGCCTGCCGCCCCGGCTGCCTCGCCGACGCCACCGACGTCTGCCAGATCGAAGAGCTGGTGCGTCTGGGTGAGCTGACCAAGCGGGCCTGGGCGCACAACGTCCAGGTCATGGTGGAAGGCCCGGGCCATGTGCCTCTGAACCAGGTCGCCGCCAACATGGAGATCCAGAAGACCATCTGCATGGGCGCACCTTTCTACGTCCTCGGCCCCATCGTCACCGACATCGCCCCCGGCTATGACCACATCACTGCTGCCATCGGCGGCGCTGTCGCGGCCATGAGCGGCGCAGCCTTCCTGTGCTACGTCACCCCTGCCGAGCATCTGGCTCTGCCCAATGTGGACGACGTCAAGCAGGGCATCGTGGCTTCTAAGATCGCCGCCCACGCTGCCGACATCGCCAAGGGCATCCCCCACGCCCGGGACATCGACGACAAGATGGGCGACGCCCGCCGCGTCCTCGACTGGGATGCGCAGTTCGCCTGCGCCCTCGACCCCGAGACGGCAAAAGCCATCCGTGACGCCCGCCTGCCCGAGGACGACCACAGCGACACCTGCTCCATGTGCGGCAAGTTCTGCGCCGTCCGCAGCATGAACAAGGCTCTGGCCGGTGAGTACATCGACATCCTGTAAGCTGCTGTAAAACCGATATTTTCATCGCTTTTGCGATTTTTCTTCTCCATTGCCGCCCGGTACAAAAGCCGGGCGGCTTTTCTGCTGTTCTATACTACTTTTATACTGCTTTTGGAACTTCAAAACGCCCAAAATCAGCAAACCCTTCTTCTTCACAGAAAACAAAAAACCGCATGAACACTGGATTTTCCAGCATTCATGCGGTTTTTTCTCAAGTTGCGCCAGCAGGAGTCGAACCTACGATGGGGGAGTCAAAGTCCCCTGCCTTACCGCTTGGCGATGGCGCATCAGTAGAGAATAGTATAGCATATTTTTCAAAATTCCACAAGCCCGCCGGGCGGTTCCACCCAAATTTTCTAAGCCGGGCAGGCAAATCCCGTCCTTGTCGGGGTCTCACCGATATGATATACTTGCACTGTAAAAGTTTTCCTGTTCAGCGCGTGACGCAGAAAGGAGCGCGGCTTATGGACCATATCATTCTCGGCATCCTTTTTCTGGTATGGGGCGCGGCGGACATCCTCCGCATCGAGCTGCCCGGCATACTGGACAAGCGGCTGGAGTCCGCCAGCGCCGAGGCCCGCCGCTTTTGGCAGAGGCTTCTGGGCGTGCTGGAGCTCATCGTGGGCGGCGGACAGCTGCTGTTCTACTTTTTCTCCGACGACCAGACCGTCACCAGCATCATCCTCGCGGTGATGATACTCGCCGCCGTCTGCATCCTCGGGCCGTACTACCACTGGCGGAAGCAGGAAAAAGAGAACACACAGGAATGAATCACGGGAGGAAACAGTATGGGGCCTTGGTATTACGAAGTCGTGAGCTTTGACGGCGATTACGTCAACCTGCGCCGCACCGACATCGAGAGCGACGAGCTGAACCCGGTGGCACTGGCGCTCCTGCCGCCGGAAATCGACGTGGGCAGCAAGCTCAAGTGCGAATATTTCCAGTACGAGATCATCGGCTGACAAAACGAAACGCCGCCCGTTTGGGCGGCGTTTCTGCATCTTCTGATAAAGTTATACGCGCTCGGCCACCAGCTGGAAGCCTGCCTTGGTGAGCTCCTGACGGATCTGCTCGATCTGGGCGTTGTCGCGGGTCTCGAGGGTCAGCTTGAGGAAGCAGCTGGAAATGGGCATATTGGGGTCGGAGCCGTCGTGGAGGACGGACACCACATTGCTGCCGCAGCGGGAGACGATGTCGGCCACCTGCTGCAGCTGGCCGGGCTTGTCTTCCAGCGCGATGGTCAGGTTGGCTTTGCGGCCGCTCATGACGAGGCCGCGGGTGATGACGCGGTTGAGGATGTTCACGTCGATGTTGCCGCCGGAGACGAGGCAGACGACCTTCTTACCTTCGATGGGCAGCTTGTGGAAGAGCGCCGCCGCCACAGGCACTGCGCCTGCACCCTCGGCCACCAGCTTCTGGTTCTCCATCAGGGAGAGGATGGCGGCTGCGGTCTCGTCCTCAGTGACGGTGACAATGTCGTCCACATACTCTTCACAAAGCTTATAGGTCAGCTCGCCGGGGGTCTTGACCTGAATGCCGTCTGCGAAGGTGGAGACGGCAGAGAGGGTCTGGTATTTGTGCTCATGGAGGGAGCGATACATGCTGGGTGCGCCCTCGGCCTGCACGCCGTAGACCTTGACGTCGGGCTTCAGGCTCTTGATGGCGAAGGCCACGCCGGAGATGAGTCCGCCGCCGCCCACAGGCACGATGACAGCGTCCACATCGGGCAGCTGGTCGAGAATTTCGAGGCCGATGGTGCCCTGACCGGCGATGACCTGCTCGTCGTCGTAGGGGTGGATGAAGGTCATGCCCGTTTCTTCCTGCAGCTCCACGGCCTTGTCGTGGGCGTCGTCGTAGGTGCCGGGTACGAGGCAGACCTCCGCACCGAGGTTCTTGGTGTTCTCCACCTTCATGATGGGCGCGCCGTCCGGCATACAGACGATGCTCTTGATGCCGCGGCGGGTAGCGGCCAGCGCCACGCCCTGTGCGTGGTTGCCCGCCGAGCAGGCGATGACACCCTTGTCTCTCTCCTCCTTGGATAGCTGACTGATCTTATAATAAGCGCCGCGCACCTTGAAGCTGCCGGTCACCTGCAGGTTCTCGGTCTTGAGGTAGAGCTGGCAGTCCTTGGAGAGCCGGGGTGCCTCGATGAGGTCGGTCTTGCGGGCTACATCCTTGAGGACAAAGGCGGCGTGGTAGATCTTATCCAGTGTCAGCATATCGTTTTTCCCATCCTATCTCTGTTTATCCATCCCGGCACACGGGCTATTTTTATTGTCAAAGACAGGATTTAGTATAGTTTACATAAATTGATTTGTCAAATGAATCTATTTCACACTTTAAGGCAGAAAGCGGAATTTGCTGACATTGTATTATAGAAAAAACGCCGCCATTCACCAAACAGTGAACAACGGCGGGGTATTACCACTTTATCCTATTACTTTCCGGTAAACTCAAATCTCCGCGAGGATAGCGTCACCCATGGCGGTGCAGCCGAGGCAGGTGCAGCCCTCGCTCATGTTGTCGGCGGTGCGCAGGCCCTTGTCCAGAACCTTATTCACCGCGTTCTCAATGGCGTCAGCCTCCTCAGCCATACCGAAGGAGTAGCGCAGCATCATAGCGGCGGAGAGGATGCAGGCAGTAGGGTTGACGATGTCCTTGCCCGCGATGTCGGGGGCAGAGCCGTGGATGGGCTCATACAGGCCCCGGGTGCCGTCACCCAGACTGGACGAGGGGATCATGCCGATGGAGCCGGTGATCATGGAGGCCTCGTCGGAGATGATGTCGCCGAACATGTTCTCGGTAACGATAACGTCGAACTGGCTGGGGTCCTTGACGACCTGCATGGCACAGTTGTCCACGAACATCTCGCTGTACTCCACCTCGGGGTACTCAGCCTGCAGGCGGTGCATGACCGCACGCCAGAGGCGGCTGGTATCCAGCACGTTGGCCTTATCCACGCAGCAGAGCTTCTTGCGGCGCTTCATGGCCGTCTCGAAGCCGATGCGGCCAATGCGCTCGATTTCATGCTCCGAGTAGGGCATGGAATCCACAGCCTGCTTCTCGCCGTTTTCCAGCGTGTAAGTCTCGTGCTTGCCGAAGTAGACGCCGCCGATGAGCTCACGCACGATGATGAAGTCGATGCCCTTTGCCACGATCTCGGGCTTGAGGGGGCTGGCCGGGGCCAGCTGAGGCCAGATCTTGGCCGGGCGGTTGTTGGAGTAGAGGCCCATACCGGCGCGGAGACGGAGCAGACCCTTTTCAGGGCGCTGCTCACCGGGCAGACCCTCCCACTTGGGGCCGCCCACTGCGCCCAGAAGGACGCTGTCGGCCGCGAGGCACTTGTCCAACTCATGCTGGGGCAGCGGGTCGCCGTACTTGTCAATGGCCTCGCCGCCCATTGCGGCGTCGGTGTAGTGGAAGGTGTGGCCGTACTTTTCGGCCACCTTATCGAGAACGCGGAGGGTCTGCTTCACGATCTCGGGGCTGGAGCAGTCGCCCCAGATGACAGCAATGTTTTTTTCCATTCTTATGGGCATCCTTTCTTTTATTGGACAACAGCATCTTTCGTCAGGCTATGTTCTCTTTTGCTGGCAAAAGAGAACCAGAAAACCACCAGCGATTTCGACGCGCTGGACCCACGAGAAAGGGGCTGCTCGCCCCTTTCAGACCCCAACGGAGAAGTCGAAACGGAAAAAAGCTAGCCGCTTCGCTAAACGCTTTTTTCTCGTT
>OMGL01001468.1_pt1 | contig 14448 bp, 12 predicted proteins | sample 1645831 | NCBI WGS metagenome assembly OMGL01 (sample SAMN00849301, study PRJEB25192) | human gut metagenome | reverse complement strand
CAGCAACTGCAGCCGTTCCACTGATCGACGATATTTTACGGACAATCGAGCTTCGGCTGCGGACAATGAATTATCACGTGGCAAATAAGAAACAGAATTATCAGGCACGTCTGGATTCCTGTGAGCGGGAATTACGGCTCCGGATGCAGGGACGTCTGCAGGAGAAAGAGACAAAGTTGCAGATGTATATGCAGCAACTGGCAGCACTGAATCCGAGAGCAAAACTCGAAAAGCAGCAGGAGAAGCTGAAGCAAAGTAGAGAACGACTTGAAAACCGGATCCAGCTTAAGTTTAAAGAATATGAACATCAACTGCATCTGCTGTTAACAAGACTGCATGGCAACGCACCGACAGCCAAGCTGGTAGGTGGGTTCGGATATCTTGAATCAGAGGGAAAGCCTGTAATGTCAGCGGGACAGATGCAGGCAGGCGATCCGCTTCATGTTACTCTGCATGATGGCAGAATCCATGCGACGGTCGTTTCTGTGGAAGCAGATACAAATGGTGTACAAGGAGAATAAAACAACATGGCAGAAAAAAAGAAGGAATTAAACATAGAGGAAGCATTTGCCAGATTGGAAGAGATCAACAAGCTTCTGGAAAATCCCGATACAAATCTGAAAGACTCCATGACGTTATATGCAGAGGGCGTGGAGCTTGCGAATGCCTGTAAGGAAGAACTTGCAGGTGTGGAAAAGGAGATAAAGATATTAGATGAAGTATGATGCCAAGGCAATTGAAGAGATGATAGAGGCGTATCTGCCGGAGGAGACCGGACATCAGAAAACTGTGCTGGCTGCGATGAATTATGCGGTAAAAGCAGGCGGCAAACGGCTGCGTCCGATGATGCTCCGTCTGTGTTATGAGATGTTTGCAAAGGAACCGCAGGAGGCACTGGTGCGCCCATTTATGGCGGCAATGGAGATGATCCATACATATTCCCTTGTGCATGATGATCTTCCGGCGATGGACAACGACGCGCTACGCCGGGGACTTCCGACCGTGCATGTCAAGTTTGGTGAGAATATGGCGATTTTAGCCGGAGATGCATTGTTAAACTTTGCATTTGAAACGGCGTGTCAGGGATTTGCGGTGAAGCCGGGCGATGCCAATGTGGAGAAGGCATTTGCGGTGCTTGCAAAAAAAGCTGGTATCCATGGTATGGTTGGCGGACAGGTGCTCGATGTGGAGCGTGCCGGACTTCCGATGGATGAAGATCAGCTTGCGTTTATCTATGAGAATAAGACAGGCGCGTTGATTGCGGCGGCATGTATGTGTGGTGCATATCTTGCTGGTGCAGATGATGCGGTTGTCGCACAGTTAGATGAGGCCGCCTATGCAGTCGGGTTTGCGTTTCAGGTGCAGGATGATATCTTAGATCTGGTCGGGGACGAGCAGTTGCTTGGCAAACCATTACATTCGGATGATAAAAACCATAAGGTGACCTATGTGACATTGCACGGAATGGATGCTGCAAAGCAGTACGTGGAAGAAATGTCCGAGAAAGCGATCCGTATATTGGAGAATATAAAAGCGTGGGATGAGGGGGCAAAAGCGGATATGATCGCGCTTGTAAAAAGCTTGATCAACCGGGACCATTAACCTGATCGCATAAGCATATTTATGACAGGTAAAGGCAAATGCATATGTTAGAGAAGATAACAAAAGAAAACGATATTAAGCAGATAGAAAGACAGGATTATCCGGCACTGGCAGCAGAGATCCGGGATTTTCTGATTGAGAAAGTAAGTATACATGGTGGGCATCTGGCGTCCAATCTTGGTACGGTGGAGCTTACGATGGCACTGCATGCAGTGATGAATTTTCCAGAAGATAAGCTGATCTTTGATGTCGGACATCAATCCTATACACATAAGATCCTGACCGGAAGAAAGGATGCGTTTGAGACACTGCGGCAGTACGATGGCTTAAGCGGGTTCCCAAAACGCAACGAGAGTCCGTGCGATGCGTTCGACACCGGACACAGTTCGACTGGTATCTCAGCGGCGATGGGGTATTCAATCGCCAGAGATCTGTGCGGCGGGGATGAGAAGGTCGCCGTTGTGATTGGTGACGGATCTCTGACCGGAGGTATGGCGTATGAAGCGTTAAACGGGCTTGCGCAGTTGAAAACCGGGTGTGTCGTTGTCATTAACGACAACAATATGTCGATCGGTAAAAACGTCGGCGGTCTGTCCAAGTATCTGAATGAAATCCGGCTTGGAAATGCGTACAATGAGTTAAAAACCGGTGTGGAAAGCAGTCTGATGGGGTCAAAAACCGGAAAGAAGATTGCGAAGGTACTGAAGCGCTCGAAGGATAATATCAAACAGTTTTTTGTGCCGGGCATGTTTTTCGAGGAGCTTGGAATCACGTATGTCGGACCAATTGACGGACATGATATCAATCAGATGATCACGACATTTCAGCATGCATTCCGGCTGGATAAACCGATTATTATTCATGTGAAGACGAAAAAAGGAAAAGGCTATGGCTATGCGGAGCGGCACCCGGATTATTTCCATGGGATTGCGCCGTTTGACCGGATATCCGGTAAGGTGCTTGCCGCGAAAAAGACAAGCTGTTACACCGATATTTTTGCGAAGAAGATGGTGAAGCTTGGAGAGACACATGAGGATGTTGTAGCGATCACGGCTGCGATGGCACAGGGAACCGGACTGGTACGATTTGAAGAGGCGTACCCAAAGCGGTTTTTCGATGTGGGAATTGCAGAACAGCATGCGGTGACTTTTGCTGCTGGTATGGCTGCCGCAGGTATGGTGCCTGTCGTGGCAATCTATTCTTCGTTCCTGCAGCGTTCGTATGACCAGATTCTACATGATGTGTGCTTGCAGAAGCTGCATGTGATTTTGGCGATTGACCGTGCCGGTCTTGTCGGACAGGATGGAGAGACGCACCAGGGTATCTATGATCTGGCGTATCTGTCGCATATGCCGCATATGATCGTACTGGCTCCGAAGAACCGGTATGAGTTGGAGGCAATGCTTGATTATGCCTATGCATATGATGGACCGATTGCAATCCGGTATCCAAGAGGCAGTGCGTATAAGGGACATGCGGATATTCAGACGCCGATTGTCTATGGAAAGAGTGAAGTGATACAGGAGGCATCTGGCGTGGCAGTGTTCTCCTGTGGACATATGATGGAGGAAGCAGACCGCCTTGTGGAACGGTTAGAGGCGAAGCAGATTCCTGTGACACTGGTCAATGTGCGGTTCCAGTCGATGCTTGATACGGAGCTTTTAGACCGGCTGATGAAGACGCATACCGTCTTTGTAACATTGGAGGATACGATCATGCAGGGCGGATATGGCGAGAAGCTGCATGCGTATCTGGCAGAGAAAAACAGTCCGGAACAGTATACATTTATCAGCGGAGCGATTCCACTTCTGAGTGTGCCACAGGGAACAATTCCGGAGTTAAGGCACCATATGCAGATCGATGCAGAGGGACTGGCAGAAAAGATTGTACCGTGTTATAAGAAACATTTGAAATAGAAATAATATAGAGGAAGAACGATGGAGAAGCAGAAGAAACAGCGGCTGGATGTATTGCTTGTGGAGAAAGGACTGGCGCCTTCGAGAGAGAAAGCAAAAGCAATCATTATGGCGGGAATTGTATATGTAGATGGCAACAAAGAAGATAAGGCTGGGACGACATTTCCAGAGAACGCGGTGATCGAGGTAAAGGGGAAAACTCTGCCGTATGTGAGCCGCGGCGGTCTGAAGCTGGAAAAGGCAATGCAGAAATTCCCGATCACACTGTCTGGCAAAGTCTGCATGGATGTCGGTTCTTCGACCGGCGGATTTACAGATTGTATGTTGCAAAACGGAGCGACAAAAGTCTACGCAATCGATGTGGGATATGGTCAGTTTGCATGGAAACTGCGTCAGGATCCAAGGGTAGTCTGCATGGAAAAGACGAATATCCGTTATGTTGTGCCGGAGGATATTGACGAGCTGGCAGCATTTTCTTCGATTGATGTATCGTTTATCTCGTTGACGAAGGTTTTGCTTCCGGTGAAGAATCTTCTGACGGAGGATGGACAGGTGGTCTGTCTGATCAAGCCGCAGTTTGAAGCCGGACGGGAAAAGGTAGGAAAAAAGGGCGTTGTGCGTGACCGCGCTGTCCATGAAGAGGTGATCCGCATGGTGATGGACTATGCCTCTTCGATTGATTTTTATCCGCTGGCACTGGATTTTTCTCCGGTGAAGGGACCAGAGGGAAATATTGAGTATTTATTATTCTTATCCAAGAATAAACAAGATCAGGAAATCGTGGATGCTTCATCCATTGATATAAAAGCAGTTGTTACAGCTTCACATGATACGTTAGATAAGGAACCGGGCAATGAATAAGTTTTTAATCGTCGCAAATACTGACAAAGACATCAATTTAAAACTTTCGCAGGATATCGTTGCGTACATCAGGGAAAAAGGTGCGCAGGCGGTTGTGGTGAGCGATGAGCAGCACTACAATGGCACGACGATCAAGCCCGAATACATGGGAGGCGTAGAGGCTGTGATCGTGCTTGGCGGGGATGGAACGATGCTCCGTGCAGCACACAGCATTGGAACCTATGATGTTCCACTTATGGGCGTCAATCTCGGAACGCTTGGTTTTTTAACTGAGGTGGAAGAGTCAAACGCATATAAAGCAATCGACCGTCTGCTGGCGGACGATTACAGCATAGAAAAACGGATGATGATTGAGGGACGCAAGGGAGAGACATCCTTTTCCTGCCTGAACGATGTGGTGATCACACGTGCAGGATTTTCCCGGATCATTGGTCTGAATATCTATGTAAATGAGCAGTTGTTAGACACGTATGAGGCAGATGGTGTGATTGTGGCGACGCCGACTGGTTCGACCGGATATAATTTGTCCGCCGGTGGACCGATCATCAGCCCGAAATCCAAGGCAGTCGTTGTGACACCGATTTCTCCGCATTCGCTTACCTCCAAGAGCGTCGTGTTTGACAGTGCAGACCGTATACGGATCGAGGTTGTCAAGAAACGGAGAACACAGGAGACAGAAGCAATCGTTTCCTTTGACGGAGCAGACAATATCGAATTATCTGCGGGTGAGAGCGTGGAAGTGACCTGCTCGAAGCGTGAGATCCGATTGATAAAAATGTATGATGTCAGCTTTTATAGTGTACTTCGGGAAAAAATAGGAGGCGCTTAACATGAGTAAGCAGAGACGCCAGCAGGCATTGCTGGAATTGATATCGGAATATGAGATAGACACGCAGGAAGAGCTTACCAGACGTTTACAGGCACTTGGATTTGAGACAACACAGGCAACTGTATCGAGAGATATACGGGAATTGAAACTGGAAAAAGTTTCCTACGGAAGTGGGAAGCATCGTTATGCTGCAAGTCTGGAACCTGATACCGGAACACATGCATCCTATCAGCATGTGATGGCATCGTGTATTCTTTCGATTGAAGCCGCACAGAATATTATTGTAGTCAAAACTGTATCCGGTATGGCGATGGCGGTTGGTGCTGCAATCGACAATCTGTCGGTGGAAGGCATTATGGGATGTATTGCAGGCGATGATACGCTGTTTCTGGCGATCAAAGATGGGCAGCAGGCAGAACATATAATTGGAGAGATAAAAAAATGTTGTTGACAATGCACATAAAAAATATAGCGCTGATCGAGGAGATTGACATTGATTTTCACGAGCAGCTGAATATTCTGACCGGAGAGACGGGTGCTGGTAAATCTATTATCATTGGATCTCTGGGAATCTGTCTGGGCGGTAAATTCCCGAAAGAACTGTTGCGGGATGACACAAAGGATGGACTGGTCGAGCTTGTATTTTCGGTTGACCAGCCAGCAATTGTGGAAGCGCTTGAGAAGCTGGAGGTGACACCGGATGAGGACGGTACTTTGCTGATATCCCGGCGGTTATCGCCGAATGGCAGAACCGTCAACCGGGTAAATGATACGACGGTGACGATTACGCGGTTAAAAGAAATCGCATCGCTTCTGATCGATCTGCATGCACAGCATGAGCAGCAGACACTGTTAAAGCCAGCAAAGCATCTAGAGATACTCGATCGTTTTGGCGGGGAGGATATCCAGAAGTTGAAAAAACAGGTGCAGGAAGATTATCATATCTACCGGGAACTTGAAGAAGAAAAGAAAAAAGGCAGCATGGACGAGGCAGAGAAAAACAAACGCATGGATTTTCTGCAGTATCAGATTAAGGAAATCAAAGATGCGAAGCTGGTCGATGGCGAGGATGTCCAGTTGGAACGGCAGTACAAGAAGGCGGTCAATGCAAAGGAAATCCTGCAATATGCAAACGACATCTATGCACTGACCGGATATGGAGCTACTTCTGCGGGAGAACAGCTAGGACGTGCGATCAAGGATATGCGCAGACTCACGGAACTGGACGAGGAGCTTGCCGATGCGGCTGGTATCTTAGAGGATGCCGATGGTCTGCTGTCAGACTTTAATCGTGAGATCAGTGAGTATATGAAGGATATGGAGTTTGATGAAGGACAATTTCGTGAGATGGAAAGTCGTCTGGATCAGATCAATTCCTTAAAGGCAAAATACGGAAATTCCATTTCCCAGATTTTGGAAAGCCTTGCAGCTTTCGAGAAAGAATATGATGCTCTTTCTGGCTATGAGGAGCATATGCAGGAGATTGAGGCACAATGGAAGAAACAGACGGCGAAGCTTGAAGAGAGCTGCCGGGTATTATCCGAGCACAGACGGGCACTTTCGGAAAAGCTTTGTAAGAAGATCCGGGAGTCCTTGGAGGATATGAACTTTAATATGGTCCGGTTTGAGATGCGGTTTGAGACATCCCCGAATTATTCTGCAAATGGCTACGATGATGCGTGCTTCTATATCTCGACGAATGTAGGTGAAGCGATGCGTCCGCTGCATGAGGTTGCATCCGGTGGTGAACTGTCGCGAATCATGCTGGCAATGAAATCCTGTCTTGCAAATCAGGACGACACACCGACACTTGTCTTTGATGAGATCGATGTCGGTATCAGTGGCAGAACCGCACAGAAGGTGGCAGAGAAGATGTCGATCCTGTCACGGCAGCATCAGGTTATCTGTATCACGCATCTTTCCCAGATCGCAGCGATGGCAGATGCACATTATCTGATTGAAAAAAATGTGGAAAATGAGAAAACAATTTCCAGCATCCGGTTACTTTCAAAGGAAGAGGAAATTGAAGAACTGGCAAGACTCATCGGTGGTGCAAAGATCACGGAGACGACGATTCACACTGTGACCGAGATGAAAGGATTGGCAGAACAGGCAAAAATAAACTGAATTACATAGAATGAAATATTCGATACTAAGAGTACATGGAGGAATCTATGTACTCTTTTTTATAGCACAAATTATATGAAATAAAGCGATTTGAAATAAAGAAATGAAATCAGGAGAGGAGGAAACGATGTGAGAAAGTATCGAATCTTTTTAGTTGTACTGTTGCTGATAGTGCTTGGCATCTTAGGGTATCATAACCGGGAGTTCCTGTTCGCAAAGGGAGGAGATACAGATGTGGAGACGCAGGCGGATTCACTGCCGGTTGTATCAAGTGAAGGGGAGACCGAATGCATGGTCTGTCCGTCAGGAGAACCAGTTGGAATCTATGTGAAAACAAAAGGTGTAATGGTGATCGGCGTCAATTCGGTTGTGGACGAACAGGGAATCACATGCAATCCATGTGAGAATCTGTTGTCGCCGGGCGATTATGTAATGCGTATCAATGGACAGAGTGTGGACGATAAAAAATCAATGCTGGAACTGGTACAGCAAAGCGGAGGACACGAATTGCTGCTTCGTGTCTGCCGGGAAAATGAGTACCGGACGGTGCGTGTAACACCGGTAAAGAAAAAGGATGGCAGCTATGCGCTTGGACTCTGGGTAAAGGATGATATTTCCGGAATCGGAACGATCACCTATACAGATGGAGAACGGTTTGCTGCACTTGGACACAGCATCAACGACAACGACACAGGAATTATGTTCCGCGTGTCCGATGGCGCGGTGTATGAGACGACGATCGTGCGCATCAAAAAGCCGGAAGCGGATAAGCCGGGACGACTGGAGGGCATCATCAATTATACCGGACGGTATGTGATCGGGCGCGTGGAGGAAAATAGTGCCTTTGGTATTCACGGATACTTGACAAAACGACAGCAAAAGACACATACGCAGGACATCCAGGTGGCAGTTGGACGAAAATCAGAGGTGCATGTCGGAACCGCGTATCTGCTTTCGTCGGTATCCGGGGAGTCGAAACAATACGAAATCGAGATTGTGTCAGTCGATTCTGACAATGAGAACGGACGGTGTATGGAATTTAAGGTAACCGATTCGACATTGCTTTCTCTGACCGGCGGAATTGTGCAGGGAATGAGCGGCACACCAATCCTGCAGGATGGCAGGCTGATCGGGGCAGTGACACATGTATTTGTCAACGATTCGACACGAGGCTACGGCATTTTCATCGAAGAAATGATGCAGTAAAAAATGGGAAAAATTGACCGAAAATGCTGTCAATATTTACTGTCGCAACTTGCGTTTTATTATGTATTGCCCTCGCAAAATAATGAAACTATAATGTCTTTGATATCAAGATTAGAGGGGGATAGTTTTATGAAGACAAAAGTGCTTATCATAAAACATGATACAAAGGCAGCGACGGAATTAAGACAGCAGCTTGCAAAGAATAAGGATATTTGCGTGTGCGATATTATTTCAGACGGCGGAAACGCAGTTTCGGCAATTCGCGCACAAAATCCAAATGTCATTTTGCTGGATTTCCTGTTGCCGAATCTGGATGGACTGGCAGTGATGGAAGAGGTCAACGGATGGGGAACCCGTGGATACCGCTTCCTGTTGCAGGGGAATGCCAGCCAGATTCGATTTGCACAAAATACATGCCGGGGAAATGTTGATCATATTTTCGTCCGTTTTATCGATGAAGAATATAATGATCTTGATCTGGAAAAGGAAATCCTGACCTTAGCGCGTGGCAAACAGACGGGGATGAGTGTCTGCCAGCCGGAGGATGCAGGAGAAGAACTGCAGACAAAGCTCGAAGTAAAGGTTACGGAAATCATTCATGAGGTAGGCGTGCCAGCACATATCAAGGGATACCAGTATCTGCGCAGCTCTATCCTGATGGCAGTACAGGATATGGATATCCTCGATTCCATCACGAAGCAGCTCTATCCTTCGATTGCAAAGGCATACGCAACGACACCATCCCGTGTGGAACGTGCCATCCGGCATGCCATTGAGGTGGCATGGAGCAGAGGCAACTCCGACACGATGCATGAGCTATTTGGATATACATTGCAGCAGGGAAAGCTGAAGCCGACGAACTCGGAATTTATAGCACTTATCGCCGACAAAATACGACTCGAATCGAAGATGAAAAGCGCGTAGACAAAATTATCCACAAAAAGAAAATTTCTGTGGAAATGCGCTTGACAATGGTATTTTGAAATTATATCATCTTCCTATGGTTAATTTTGATTGATAGGAGGTTGGTTCCAAGAAGGGGAGGATAATATGAATACGGAGAGAATCAGGGTGATGATTGCGGATGCCGGGTATGAGATGCTCGGTCGGCAGTTAGAAGCCTATAATGGGGAGAGATTCGACATCGTTTGCTGTACGGCGGATGGCAACGAGGTGTATGATCAGGTGCTGCAGGCACAGCCGGATGTGTTGCTGATGGATGTTTTCATTACCAACGTAGACGGTCTGGAGGTATTAGAGCAGCTGCGGGAGAACCAGTCACTGGTGGATTTGAAGATTATTTTCTTGTCGACGGTGGGTTCGAGCCGGATCATCAATATGGCATTCAATCTGGGTGCTGATTATTATATGATGAAACCTTGTAATCCGAAGGTACTGGCAAAACGAATTATACAGATTGCAGACTTTGCAAAGGTTGGGGAGCCGATGGAAGGATGCGAAGATGAGGATACCAAACTGCCAGCCAACAATGAGTATGACTATGGTATGCATACGATGGAGAACGACGTAACGGAGATCATCCGTGAGATCGGTATTCCGGCGCATATCAAAGGATATCAGTACATACGTGAGGGCATCATGATGGCAGTCAATGATATGAATATGCTCAATTATATAACGAAGCTGTTGTATCCAAGTATAGCGAAAAAATACAAGACGACGTCCAGCAGTGTGGAGCGTGCCATCCGTCATGCGATTGAAGTGGCATGGGGAAGAGGCAAGATCGAAGTCATCGAGGATATGTTTGGCTATACGGTGAGTGCAGGAAAAGGAAAGCCGACGAATTCCGAGTTTATTGCCCTGATCGCGGACAAGCTGAGGATTGAGTATAAAATGCATGCAAGCTAAAAAATAAAATCCATGCAAAAGTTACGAAAGGAGATAAAGACGTGGCAACGGAAGGAACAAGAGAAGGTGGTTCCAGCATGAACAGAGGACAAGGAAAATATTTTGATCGGGAGAAACGACCAGGTGGAGGAACAAGATTCCAGAAATCCGATCGTTCCGGCGCACCGCGAGGTGACCGACAGGCAGGTGGAGACAGACCACCGCGTGGAAATGGAAACCGATCATATGGAGAGAAATCATACGGTGACAGACCATATGGAGACAGACCACCGAGAAATGAGCGTCCAAACCGAAACTACGGAGGTGCTCCTAAGTTTCCGAAAAAGGATGAGGATGAGGAAGACAGAGGCAGAAGAAGCAAGCCATCCCGTCCAAAGGAGAGTAAGCCGACGATCGCAATTCCGGACAAAAATAAAGTCCAGATGCGCTTAGAAAAGGAACAGAAATCGGTTAAGAAGAAGCAGAACAACAAAAAACGGGAATCCAGTCGTCCGCAGCCAAAGCAGAAGCGGTCAAGCAATATCAATTATACGAAGAACTATGCCAATGGCGCGTATGATGATTATGAGGATTTTGATGATTGGGAATAAAAAGGCAGGCACCATACAGCAGTTTGTATAGTGCCTTTTTGCGTGCTGGTATGTAGTGGTTTTACTTGTCTTGGAGAAATGAATGTGATATGATACTTTTATCTGTGGAATTTGTGATACACATGGAGGAACATTTTGGACGAGAACAATCTGGATAGTCTGTTGGATGAATTATCATCGATGGATGGAGAATTGAATGAGAATATTGATATAGATTCCGGCGTGGATGTCGATGCAGATGATATGGATGACATTTCTCTCGATGAACTGGATCATTTAGATGGCATGGATCTTGGAGATCTGGATTTCGATGATATTGATTTTGATGATGTTGATATCACGAAACTGGATGCCGGTGCCAATCCGGTCGTAAAGAAGAAGCCGCAGGAACAGGAAACGGACGATATGAGTCTGGATGCCCTGATCGAGAAGGCAAATCAGGAGAATGTGAAACCAGAACCGTCACAGGAAGAGCCGTCGGCGCAGGCGGACAATACCGATGTTTTTGGAGAAGCAGACTTGCAGATGCAGGAAGATACCGCGTTGCCAGAGGGCGTGTTCGATGATGCTTTGTTTGGTTCGATGGATATGGGAATGTCAGAAGAACCAGAACTGTCAGAGAAGGAAAAAAATCCATATACGGCAGATGAGGATAGCCTGGATGCATTGTTGCAGTCCTCTATGGCAGAAAGTTTGTTGAACGGGGATCTGGCTGATATCGAGGATATTGGCGAAAAAACGGAGGAACCGGTAAAAAAGGTGAAGCAGCCGCGGAAAAAGGCAGAGAAGAAAAAAGCGGAAATCGAGGAAGAAGAGACAGAACATAAAAAGAAAACGATTTCTGAGATTCTTTTTGGTGAGCCGGATGAGGATGACTTAGAAGAGGAAGCTTTGTTCGAGGAGAAGAAAGCGAAGAAGGAAGCTGAAAAGAAGAAAAAACAGGCAGAGCGGGAAGCGAAAAAAGAAGAAAAGGACGCAGCCAAGCAGGAGATGCTTACTGCGAAGCAGGCGAAGGATAAAGCAAAGCAGAAGGAAAAAGCCGACAAAAAACGACAAAAAGATGAAGCCTATGCGGCAGAACTTGAAGCCGAAAAAGATCAGAAAAAGGTTTCGACACCGACCGTTATTGTCGTATTTGTTCTGTTTTTTGCACTTGCGGCAGGAGTCGTACTCGGTACGAATCAGTTTAACTATTCGCAGGTGATCAAAAAAGCGGCGAATTATTTCGAACGGCAGCGATATCGTCTGGCATATGACGAAGTATCTGGCGTGGAAGTCAAAGAAAAAGATCAGGATCTGAAAGACCGTATCTATACAGTTATGTATGTAGAACGGCTCTACGAATCCTATGAGAATAACATGAAGCTTGGCAGAGCGGACAAGGCACTCGATGCGTTGCTCCGTGGTATCCAGAAATATGATGAGCATTACGATGAGGCGGTAGAACTGGATATCGTAAAAGATATTGATTCCTGCCGGGATAAGATTATAAATGCCCTGTGGAATACTTATGGCATTACCGAGGAAACAGCATACCAGATCTTAGCAATGGAAGGACAGGAATATACCAAAACCTTGTCGGAGCTTGGCGCAAAAGCGGCGGAGACAGAAACGCCGACGGATGCGCAGGGACAGTAATAAATGCAACTATTGACTGTATGAATGTGACAGAGGATGAGACAATGATAGCAATTTTAGATTACGATGCAGGCAACATTAAAAGTGTAGAAAAAGCAGTGCATTATCTGGGCGAAGAAGCCGTGATCACGCGGGACAAAGATCTGATCTTATCGTGTGACAAGGTGATCCTGCCGGGTGTGGGAAGCTTCGGTGATGCGATGGGTAAGCTGCGGGAGTACAAGTTGGATCAGGTCATCTACGATGTGGTAGATGCCGGGACACCATTTCTTGGAATCTGCCTTGGCTTACAGCTTCTGTATAAGACGAGCGAGGAAAGCCCGGGAGCAACGGGACTTGGGATTTTGGACGGCGAGATTTTACGGATTCCAGATGCACCGGATCTGAAGGTGCCACAGATTGGATGGAATTCGCTTGATATCACACCGGGCGCAAAATTATTTGCCGGTGTGGAGGAACATCCATATGTATATTTTGTGCATTCGTATTACCTGAAATCGAAGGACGAAGCAGATGTTGCAGCGCGGACACACTATTCCGTGGACATTCATGCCTCTGTGGAAAAGGGAAATGTATTTGCATGTCAGTTCCATCCGGAGAAGAGTTCGACGGTAGGACTGAAAATATTGGATAACTTTATACACTTATAAGAGACGGGGAGGAAGAGAGTATGCATACAAAGAGAATTATTCCTTGTCTGGATGTCAACAATGGCAGGGTTGTAAAGGGTATAAATTTTGTGAATTTGAAGGATGCAGGTGATCCGGTTGCTGTTGGTGCTGCTTATGATAAGGCAGGTGCGGATGAGCTTGTATTTCTGGATATTACAGCATCTTCGGATTCGAGAAATATCGTGATCGATATGGTGCGGAAGGTTGCGGAGACTGTATTTATTCCGTTTACGGTTGGTGGCGGAATAAGGACTGTCGATGATTTTAAGAATCTTCTGAGGGAGGGTGCGGACAAGATTTCAATTAATTCATCCGCAATCGATAATCCACGCCTTATAAGCGATGCGGCGGATAAGTTCGGCAGCCAGTGTGTAGTTGTCGCAATAGATGCTAAGAGAAGAGCGGACGGAAGCGGTTGGAATATTTACAAGATGGGCGGAAGAGTGGACACAGGAATCGATGCACTTGAGTGGGCTGTGAAGGCTAATAAACTGGGTGCCGGAGAGATACTTCTTACCAGCATGGACTGTGATGGAGTCAAGCAGGGGTATGATATTGAGCTTACGCGGACAATAGCTGAGAATGTTTCAATACCTGTTATCGCTTCGGGCGGAGCCGGAAGTAAGGAGCATTTTTATGATGCACTCACGGAGGGCAAGGCGGATGCGGCGCTTGCTGCTTCACTTTTTCATTACAAGGAGCTTGAGATATCCGACCTTAAAGATTATCTTGCACAGCGCGGTGTGTCTGTGAGAATGTGATGGATATATAATTAAAAATATACTTAGTAACTGGAGATTGATATGTCACAGATTAGCAATGACTGGCTTGAAGCGCTTAAACCTGAGTTCGCCAAGCCATATTATAGGGATTTATATAAGTTTGTGGACAGTGAATACAGGAAGGGTGTGGTATATCCGCCGTCGGAGGATATATTTAACGCATTTAATTTCACACCATTAAAGAATGTTAAGGTGTTAATACTTGGTCAGGACCCATACCACAATGAATTGCAGGCGCACGGACTTAGCTTTTCGGTTCTCCCTGAACAGAAGGACATTCCACCATCGCTCCAGAATATATATCAGGAGCTTCACGATGACCTTGGCTGTTATGTTCCGGACAATGGTTATCTTAAA
>OMGL01001467.1_pt1 | contig 14453 bp, 11 predicted proteins | sample 1645831 | NCBI WGS metagenome assembly OMGL01 (sample SAMN00849301, study PRJEB25192) | human gut metagenome | reverse complement strand
AAACGGCTTGTGAAAATAGGTAGTCGCCGACTTAACAAAGAGCTCTGAGATGAAAGTCTCGGGGCTTTTTTGTTGCGTTTTGGGGCAAAAAATAGTATCATAAAGAAAAACCTTATACTTTCTACAGATTTTCCTGTTACACTGAATGTATAAAGAAAGGAGAATCTGTATGGATAAACTGACGAAAAAAGGGCTGGACGGTACCCAGCTCAAGACCATTGCACTGGCACTGATGGTGCTGGACCACATTCATTATTTCTTTGAATTCACCGGCTGCATCCCGACGGTGTTCAGTATGCTGGGGCGGCTCAGTGCGCCGCTGTTTCTGTTCTGCACGGTGGAGGGCTTTGCCCACACCCATGACCGCAGGCGGTATTTTATCCGCATCTGGGCTATTGGCACGGCCATGGCGGCGCTGGAATTCTTTATGATCTACGCCAAGGCCTTCCGGCGCGGGGATGGCTTCTACCCCCAGAACGCCATCTTCCAGGACCTGATGCTGCTGTGCATCGTCTGGCAGGGTATCGACTGGCTGCGGGAGAAGAAGCTGGCAAAGGGCATTGCTGCGATAGCCGCTGTGCTGTGCTGGCCTTATGTGGTGGTCGTATTTCTGCTGCTTTTCCCCGGGGTGCAGGTGATGCCCATCGCTTCGACAGTCGTGGCCTTTGTCATCACCAGCCCCCTGCCCATGTGGACAGCCATCACAGATGGCAGCTGGAGCTTTTTGCTGGGCGGTGTGCTGCTGTATGCATTGCGTGGACGGCGCAAAGTGCAGCTGACGGTATGGGCACTGGTGATTTTCCTGTGTGACTTTGCGCTGACCTTTGGGATGGCTTGCCGACAGGAGGGTTTTGTCTGGACGCAGATGTTCACCGACAACTACGAGTGGTTCGGGGTGGCGGCGGTGTTGCTGATGCTGCTGTACAACGGCCAGCGGGGCAAGGGTCACAAGCAGCTGTTCTACTGGTTCTACCCGGCCCATGTGTATCTGCTTTACGGTGCTTCCTGCCTGCTTTATAACGTGCTGAGGTGATCTTGTGGCAAATATTCTGGCATTGGATGACAATCTGGAGCTCTGCAAGCTGATCCGCACCGCCTTGGAGCGGGACGGCCACCGGGTAGAAACGCGGCAGGCGGGCGGGGAACTGACCGAGGCGCTTTGCCGCTGGGCAGACTGCATCCTGCTGGACGTGATGATGCCCAAGATGGACGGTCTGGAAGTGTGCCGCCGCATCCGCAAGGCGGGCAACACCCCGGTGATGATGCTCACCGCCAAGGGCGAGACCTTTGACAAGGTTCTGGGTCTTGAGCTCGGCGCGGACGACTATGTTACAAAGCCCTTTGACACAAAAGAGGTTGTGGCAAGAATAAAAGCCGTACTTCGCCGCACCGCTCCCGCTTCCGACACAAGCGACGTCAAAGAGGTAAATTATGACAAGCTCTCGATAAACCTTACAAATTACGAGATGAAGGTCAACGGAGTATCCGTAGACACTCCTCCGAAAGAGCTCGAGCTTATATATCATCTCGCCTCAAATCCCAACCGTGTATTTACGCGCGACCAGCTTCTTGACGAGGTATGGGGGTTTGACTACTACGGCGACTCAAGAACGGTAGACGTTCACATAAAGCGTCTTCGCGAAAAGCTTGAGGGCGTTTCCGACAAATGGGAATTGAAAACCGTTTGGAGCGTAGGCTATAAATTTGAAACTAAGGACTGATAAGAATGCAGCAGAGCGTAAAGGCGCGTTTTAAAACGGTATTGCACCGCACCTACCGCAAATTCAGTCATCAGTCACTGTTCACTAAATTTCTGTCGGTATTTGTGGCAATGGTACTCATATGCTTTTTGCTTTTGGGAGTAACGCTCGGCGTGTTCCTCTCGAATTACTGGTCAAGTCAAAAAGAACAGCTTCTCTCCTCTAACGCAAAAAACATAGCAAGCACTACCTCATCTGTTCTCTCATCAAGAATTCAAACCGATGCCTCCGGCTCGATAGCAATGATATGCAGTAACCTCTCGATGATTTCGGACGCTATCTCGGCTGATATTTACATAACCGATACCTCGGGCAACATAATATTGTGCAAGGACGTCATAACACAGAATTACAGCATCTCAAACAACGGCAGATGCAGTCTGCACGGCGGCTACACAATACCTCAGGAGGTAATCGACGAGGCGAAAAAGGGCGACTATTTTGCAAAGACCACCTTAAACGGCGTCTATATGAAAAAGCAGCTTGTCGCGGCGGAACCGGTAAAGGTCGGCGAAGAAACCGCAGCAGTTGTTTTTGCCGTGGCGCCTATGACAGCGGGCTTCACAAACTATGCGACGAATATCCTTAAAATGTTTGTTTTTGCCTGTCTTATGGCTTTCTCGGTAGGCTTTATCGCGGTATATTTTCTCACCGCTTCTCTTATAAAACCGCTCCACGATATGTCGGAGGCGACAAAAGCTTACGCAGAGGGCGATTTCGGCCCGAGAGTCAAGGTAAAGGGTGACGACGAACTCGCCGAGCTTGTGCGCGCATTCAATAAGATGGCATCGGATCTGTCGCTTCTTGAAAGCTCGCGGCGAAGCTTTGTGGCAAACGTCTCGCACGAGCTTAAAACCCCTATGACAACCATAGGAGGCTTTATAGACGGAATCCTTGACGGCACCATTCCCGAAAGCCAGCAAAAGCACTATTTGAGCATTGTTTCCGATGAGACCAAGCGACTTTCAAGGCTTGTTACGGCAATGCTGAATATGTCCAAAATCGAAGCGGGTGAATTAAAGCTGAAACCGAAGGCGTTTGACATAAGTGCGGAAATATTCAACGTGCTGCTGTCGTTCGAGCAGATAATAGAGCGCAAGCACATTGAAATATCCGGGCTTGACAGGCTTCATTCCGTAACGGTCACCGCCGACGAGGATATGATACATCAGGTCATATACAATCTTGTGGACAACGCGGTCAAATTCACGGAAAACGGCACCATAAGCGTATTTGCAGACGATGACGAAAACGCAACGCTTATAAAGGTAGTAAACACGGGTGCCGGAATTTCCTCGGAGGAGCGCGAAAAAATATTCGAGCGCTTCTACAAGGTGGATAAATCGCGCAGCTATGACGTCAAGGGCGCGGGACTCGGTCTTTATATATGCAAAACGATAGTCGAAATGCACGGCGGTTCGATAGGCTGCAACAGTGAAGAGGGTAAATACACCGAATTTTGGTTTACGATTCCGAAATATATTCCGCCTAAGCAGCTGTAAAAGTATTCAGATTATTTAAACCGAGTTAACAGTTCTGTAATAACCGTCGGTTATTATTATGACAACGATAAGAGAAAAGCTCTTATCTTCATCAGATAAATCAAGGAGATCTTTTTATGGACGATTTCAATAACAACACCCCTTCGGGAAACGAGCAGCAAAACACCCCGGAAAGCACGGGTAATTTCCAAAGTGCTCCCGAAGCCGGCAATGATGCTCAAAGAGCGAACAGCGGTAGTCCTTATAACGGCGGCTATCAGCCGAATAACGGCTACCCTTACTCGAACGGCGGCGGAAACACAAATAACGGCAGTTCAAATGCAAACGGCAGCAACAACGGCTATTCAAGCGGAAACAACGGCTACTACGGCTCAAACGGCGCATACCGTCCGAGCTCAACATACAGCGGAAATAACAGCTATGTCTATTACGGAAATTCAGGCCAACCGCCGAAAAAACCGGTTGACAATAAGCCGTCAAAGCATAAAAAAGGCGGCGTTATAGCCCTCATAATCGCAGTTGTGGTTTGCGTGGCACTCGGTGTTACGGGCATTGCGGTTTCACTCAGCAATAAGGACGGTGCCAAAAAGCAGACAAGCGAAAAGACTTCCGCAGACAGCTCAACCGTTACGATAAACGAAACTCCCACCGCTTCCTCTACCGATAAGAGCGGCAGTCTTACCGCGGCAGGCGTTTATGATAAGATAAAGGACAGCTCCGTCGGCATACTCGTATACTCCGACAGCCGTTCCTCCTCCGCATCGGGTCAGGGCTCGGGCGTAATAGTCGGCGAGGACAGCAGTAAGCAGTACACATATATTATGACCTGCGCTCACGTAATTTCGGGCGGCGGCTCCGTCAGAGTTCAGCTATCCGACGAAACGCAGTACGACGCAACGGTAGTGGGGTATGACTCGAAAACCGACATCGGAGTTTTAAAAATCAAGGCTACCGGTCTTAAAGCCGCGGAATTCGGCGACAGCGACAAGCTCTCGGTCGGCGAGACGGTCTACGCGATAGGCAATCCCGGCGGAACGGCGTTTGCAGGCTCGTTCACAAACGGTATAGTATCCGCGATTTCTCGCCCCGTAAACAGTCAGATAGGCTATGAGATGATTTGTATTCAGCACACGGCAGCCATAAACCCCGGCAACTCCGGCGGCGCGCTCGTCAATGAATACGGTCAGGTAATAGGCATAAACTCATCTAAAATAGCAAGCACCGATTACGAGGGAATGGCATTCTCCGTTCCGAGCGTTACAGCAAAGGAAGTTTACGACGAAATAGTTGCAAACGGCTATGTTACTAACAGACCTAAGCTCGGAATAACCTATTCGCCGGCGTCTTCAAGTCAGATGTACAGTATGATCGTAAGCCTTAAGGAGCTCCCGGCAGGTTCCTTGATAGTTCAGAGTGTTCAGTCCGATTCGAGCCTTGCGTCTCAGGACGTAAAGCAGGGCGACTTAATTACCAAGGTCAACGGCAAGGACCTTGACAGTGCAGACGATCTTCCGGACCTTATCGATAAATCTGCCGTGGGCGATACGCTTACGCTTACGATTTGCAGAATAGACAGCAATTACAACATCAATGAATTTGAAGTAAAGGCAACCCTCGTTGAGGATAAGGGCGATTCCTCTTCCGTAAAGACGGAGTCCACAACACGCAGCAACTCGTACAATCCGTTCAGCGCATACGGTTACGGCAACTGATAAGCTGCCGCAGCACAAACGCTACGGTTTAAATAAAAAAGTGAAGCCACGGTTAGCGCTAACCGTGGCTTCGTCAATTTTATCTTGCCGCGTCCGACGCAGCCTTGCTTGCGGCTTCGCCCGCACCTGTCACCGCGTCGTTTACTATGTCGCCCGCACCCGTGATAACGTCGCCTGCTATATCGGCGGCTCCGGTAACAACATCTCCGACAACATCTCCGGTGACTGCGTCACCTACGGCGTCGCCTGCGTTTGTAACCGCATTTTGCGCGGCGGAGCGAGTAGTATTTCCGTTTCCGGTAACGGCTCCGTCCTCCTTTTTACCGCAGGATGAGAACACGGCGCAAACAAGAAGCACGGCGAGCAAAACAGCTGCAACAGCCTTTTTCATATCTATCACCACAATCTTTCTTTTGTCTCATTTCGGACAAAATTATTATTTCCGTATTTTTTCTTTTTATTATTTTGTCAGGATTCCGCCGTCGGAATACAAAAGCAGAAGTATATCGTCCTCATAGCCCGTTTTTGTATCAATATAGACGAGCACCTCATTACCGTCCTTATCGGTGCAATGAAATTCCCAGCAATCCTTTTCGCCCTTGCTCTTTGTCGGAATTACGGCTCTTTTTGAATCAAGCACCGTTAAAAGACCGCTGACGGATTTTTGAGCCTCCGCCCGTGACAAAATATCGGAGCTTAAATTGCGCTCGGTATGATTCATAATATAGCCCTTTGCATCAAATGACGCAATATCACCCGTTTCGAGATTTACGCCTACCTTTATGAGATCGGGATAATAAATAACACCGTCCTTTTTGTAGGCATAATTTACGGTGCAGACCCCGTCCGACGTGCTGTAATAGCTCTCCTTCATATCGGCATAGCCGTGAGACGCCAAAAATTCGGAAGCCTTTTTCAGCGCATCGGCTGTTTTCAGCTTTGCTTCGCCCGCAAAGGACGAGTCGAGCATATATATAACATATCCGCCGTTTTTGGTTACGGCAACCGTCTTATTATTATGAGAAAAACAATACGCAGGCACATTTCCCGACTCTTCGCTTAAAAACGATATTTCCTTTTTGTCGCAGCCGAGAAAGGCAGCTGCCGCATCAAGGGCGTTTTCCTTTGATATTTCTTTTGCTCCGCTCGTCATTTTCGGCTGAGCCGACATAATATGGTCGGAAAACGGGCCGTCATAAATAAGCGTGGGATAATCGCTCAGGGACTGCTGTGCGTCCTCCATATCGCCTGCAAGATTCTCCGTCTTTTCGCCCGTTAAAGCAAGCTCACCGCTTTTTTGTGAAAAGCTGAAGCTTCCGTCGAACATATCGGCGCGTATATTTGAAACCTCTCCCGACAGCGCATCGCAAAACGTGATAAGGGAGCGGAGATTTTCACGTTCCTCGTCGGAGATGCTTTCGCCTGAGGCAACCTTGCGGTTTAAGGTCTCGGTGAAATCGCCGACCTGCGATAAAAATTTATATGTGTTTTCGAGATTTGTATTTTCAAGCGGAAGCACGGAAAGCGAGCTTTTTGCCGCAAGAGTCTCTCTTGACAGCTCCGACGCCATACCGCTCAGCATCGGCGGAGTGCTTGAATACACCCCTTTTTTGAGGCTTGTACCTATTTCACGCAGTCTTCCGTCAAGCTCTGTAAGTGCTCTCTGCTGCGACAAAGTAATCTGTCTTTCATATTTTGACGCGCGCACATTGCCGCATATCGACGCTGTGACAAGCACCGCCGCAAGTGCTGCGACAAAGGATACAATGCGCACATAGGAGCGTCTTTTCATCTTCTTTTCCATAATTTTCACCTCTGCGATATTTTTCGCAAAAAAAACATAAATATACTTGAAAAAAGCCGCTTATTTATTTGCCAAACCGCACCTTATAGTGTATAATAATATACTGATTAAGTTTGAATTAAAGGAGCGGTCAAAATGGAATGTTATCTTGACAACAGCGCAACCACAAAACCCTGTAAGGCCGCTGTGGACGCAGAAATTTCCGCACTGACCGAGCTTTACGGAAATCCGTCTTCGCTTCATCAAAAAGGCGTTGACGCATATATGCTTCTCGAAAAGAGCCGCGGTACGATTGCCGCAAGCTTAAAAGCGAGCCTCGATGAAATATATTTCACCCCCTGCGGCACCGTGTCAAACAACACCGCGATATTCGGTGCAGTCGGCGCAAAAAAGCGACTCGGCAAGAAAATAGTCACTACGGCTTTAGAGCATCCGAGCGTTGAAAAATGTATGGAACGCCTCGAGGAAAGCGGTTTTGAGGTAGTGAGAGTACAGCCGCAAAGCGACGGCAATATAAGCTTAGAGGACTTCGAAAACGCCATAGACGAAAATACGATTTTGGTATCTGTAATGGCCGTCAACAATGAAGTCGGCTCTGTGATGCCCGCAGAAAAACTCAAAAAAATCATAAAGAGCAAAAATTCTCCCGCTCTTCTGCACGTTGACGATGTGCAGGGCTATATGAAAATTCCGCTCTGTCCCAAAAGCTGCGGAATAGACCTTATGAGCGTCAGCGCACACAAGGTTCACGGTCCCAAGGGCGTAGGAGCGCTTTATATAAATAAAAACGTGCGCATAAATCCGTATATTCTCGGCGGCGGTCAAGAGAACAATATGTGCTCGGGAACTCAGGGTATGCCGGCGATAGCAGGCTTTGCCGCCGCTGTTGAAAACGGCGGAAGCGTCGAAAAAAATCTTAAGTATACGGCGGAGCTCAATCTCCGTCTGAGAGAGCGGATAAAAGAAATTCCCGGAGTACATATAAATTCCCCCGAAAACGCCCTGCCGTACATTATCAATATTTCCATAGACGAAATACCGTCTCAGGTATCGGTAAACTTCTTTTCGATGAACGGCGTATACATTTCGGCAGGCTCGGCTTGCTCCAAGGGGCACAGGAGCAATGTGCTGCAAAGCATGGGGCTTCCGCCCGACAGAATAGATTCCGCCATACGGATAAGCCTTTCAAACGACACCTCGATTGATGAAATTGACCGCTGTGCCGATGTCATAAAAATCGCTGTCGAAAAACTCAGAAAACACAAAGGATAAAGAAACAGCAATATGAAAGAAATAATACTTATAAAAAACGGAGAGCTTGCGCTTAAGGGCCTTAACCGCTCGTCATTTGAGTCAACGCTCGCAAAAAATATCAAAAGGCGTCTTCAGTCGCTCGGAAAATTCAAGGTAATCCGCTCACAGTCAACAATAACCGTAGAGCCTTTTGACGAAAGCTTTGATATGGAAGAGGCAGAGGATCAAATTTCACGCATATTCGGCATTGCAGGCTATGAGCGCGCCGCCGCAGTCGAAAAGGATATGGATGTAATCCTCAAAACGACTCCCGTGTATTTAAGCGAGGCTCTTAAAAACGCTTCAACCTTTAAGGTGGAGGCAAAACGCGCAGACAAGACCTTCCCCTTAAAATCACCGGAAATATGCTGTGATGTCGGCGAGGCGGTTTTAAACGCTTTTCCGCACATCAGAGTCGATGTTAAAAATCCCGATTTAACCATAGTAATAGAAATCCGCGAAAACGCGGCTTACATTCACGGCGACCAGAAAAAGGGCGCAGGCGGTATGCCCGTCGGCACAGGCGGCAAAGCGGCACTTCTTATCTCGGGAGGAATCGACAGCCCTGTTGCAGGCTGGATGATGGCAAAACGCGGAGTTGTTTTAAACGCCGTACATTTCGCCTCTCCTCCGTTCACATCGCCCATGTCCGAAATGAAGGTTCACGACCTTCTCGCTAAAGTAGCAAAGTACAGCGGCACAATCAAGCTTATAACCGTGCCGTTCACCGAGATACAGGAAAACATACGCGATAAATGTCCCGAGGAGCTTTTCACCCTCATTATGAGACGTTATATGATGCGCATATCAAATATCCTTGCCGAAAAAGAGGGCTGCGAGGCTATTGTCACGGGAGAGAGCGTAGGTCAGGTGGCAAGCCAAACTCTTACGGCGATGATGTCTACCGACAGCGTTTCGCGCTTACCGGTGCTTCGCCCGCTTGTAGGTATGGATAAGAACGAAATAGTCGTTATTTCAAGAAAGATAGACACATTTGATATTTCGATAAGACCGTTTGAGGATTGCTGCACGGTATTTACACCGAAGCATCCGCGTCTTCACCCGAAGCCCGAAGAAATCGAAAAAGCCGAATTATCGCTTGACAGCGACGCGCTTATAAACCGTGCGGTCGAGGGCGTAAAGCAGGAGCTTATCACATTTTAAAGGAAAAAATTATGAGTATTGAAAAGCAGACGGTAGAACTTCTCAAAAGTAAAAAACTTAAGCTTGCCACGGCAGAGAGCTGTACCGGCGGACTCATTTCAAAACGCATTACCGACGTATCCGGCTCCTCCGAGGTATTCGAGGGCGGCGTTGTCTGTTATTCAAACCGTTTCAAAGAAAATGTGCTCGGCGTTTCCCCGGAAACCCTAAAAAAATACGGCGCCGTAAGCCGCGAAACCGCGCGTGAAATGGTAAAGGGCGTTTTGTCTCTTACAAAGGCCGATATAGCAGTTGCCGTTACGGGTATAGCGGGACCGTCTTCGGACGATACAAATAAGCCCGTGGGCCTTGTTTATATAGCCGTTTCCGACGGTAAAAGCACAATAGTTAAAAAGCTTCTAAACAATTTTACCGGCGACGTCAGGGAGCAAAACCGCAGCATCAGCGCAGATACCGCTCTCGAAATGATAATGGAGGCAATACGATGAACGACGATAATGTCATCACCGAAAACACCGTTCCGCAGAAAAAAGACGGCAAAAAGAAACAAAAAAAGAAGCCGATGGGCAAGGGCAGCAAATTTATACTCTTTATATCAATAATTGTTTTAATAGTCTCCGGAACCTTCTGTGTGAAATACGGCGTTGATATAATAAAGAGCAAAAAAGAGGCGGCGGAAATAGCAAGCCTTGCAAATCCGCAGTTTGACGTGCCCGAGTACGATTACGGAGACACGGTTTTTCCGGACGGCATTCAGGAAAAATACAAAAAGGCGTATTCCGTAAATCCAGATCTTGTCGGCTGGATAAAAATTCCCGGTACAACTGTAAATCACCCCGTTGTGCACGGCTCCGACAACAATTACTATTTAAGGCGCAGCTTCTACGGCAGCTACGAGCGCCGCGGAACTCCGTTTGTCGATTACCGCAACACGATAACCGACGGCGAATTCGACACAAACACCATTATTTACGGTCACAATTACCTCGATTCCACCATGTTCTCGGACGTTGAAAAATACAAGGACATCGAATTTTGGAAAGAAAATCCCGTAATTGAGTTTAACACTATCTATCACGATTATAAATGGAAGGTCATAGCCGTCTTTTTGACAAACGCGGATGAAAAGGACGACAACGGCTATGTTTTCAATTACATATACCCGTTTATGAGCGGCGAAAACTACGCGGAGTACTTTGACGAGATTGCGTCACGCTCGCTCTATTCGACGGGAATAGACGTAAATACCGACGACAAAATACTCACCCTCTCGACCTGCACGCGCGATATGGATATTTCAACACGCCGCGGCGAGACAAACGCCCGTTGCGTTCTGGTTGCAAGGCTCATACGAGACGGTGAAAGCGAAGAGGTTGACACCTCGCTTGCGACGGTAAACGAAAATCCGCGCTATCCTCAGATATGGTATGACAAATATAAAAAAGCAAATCCATATAAAAACGCCGAAAGATGGTATCCGAAAGGAGTGAGAGCTTAAATGAGCAAAAGCAAGGACAAGAAAAACAACGACAACGAGCTTTTATCATTTGAAGAGCTTAAAAATAAGGTAAACCACGAAACCGCAAAGGACGAAAAGCCCGACAGCGAGATAAACGATTTACTCTCTGCCCTCGGTGACGAGCCGAAGGATAAGGCACAGCCTGAGCCAAATAACGCGCAGCCGGCCGAAACAGAGCAGTCTCGCACCGAAGAAGCGGAGCCGCAAAACTTAAATGCGAAGTCGACGGACGAAAGCGAAAAGAAAAACGAGGTTATCGATAAAAACACCGACAGAATCTACAATGATATTTTGTCTGCCATAAATGACAACTCTCAAAATGAAACCGAGCAGACGTCGAGAAGAAACAAATATTCCGGCGACGATAACCACTTCATCGATATTACAAATCAATATCAGAAGCCTCGTGAGGAGGAAAAAGCTCCCGCAGAAAACATCGCAATAGTTCGCCCCTCCAAGGATAAAAAGCCGGAAGAAAAGCCGGAAGAAAAGCCCGAGGATGAGCAGAAGGAAGAAAAACCTGAAGAAGATGAGAAACCCGTCAAGACCTTCGGCGAGATGTTTAAGAGCGGTCTTGCGGCGTTCTTCCCGAATAAGCATGACAAGGTTTCCGAGATAATCAGAAAGGTAATAATGGACGTCTCTGTTTTCACGCTTATCGGTTGCGCTGTTTGGTTCGGCGTGCTGATGGGTCAGAAAAACAGCGCCAACAAGCAAAACGCTAACATTAAAGGTCAGGTTATCGACGCCGATTCAAACCTTACCGACGAAGAGGCGTGGGCGGAATTTTTTGCCAAATATCCAAACGTCACTCTGCCTCAGGGTATGATGCCGAAATACGCTTATCTCTATGCCATAAACAACGACCTTGTCGGTTGGATTCGCGTTCCGAATACGGCAATCGACGTCCAGGTTGTGCAGGCCGAGGATAACGACGAGTACCTCAAGCAGGATTTCTACGGCAATTACAGCCGTTACGGCTGCCCGTTCCTCGATTTCCGCTGTGACCCGAAATATCTCAGCCAGAACACTGTAATTTACGGTCATCACATGAGCGACGGCCTTGTGTTTGCCGAGCTTGACAAATACAAGAAGCCCGACGGCTTTAAGGAGTCGCCGATTATAGAATACGACACTCTGTTTAAGACCTATAAATTTAAAATCTATGCCGCCTTTATAGCAGGCAGCGCGCCCGAGCAGGATAACGGCTACCTCTTTTACTACAACACGCCCAAATTCCCGACAAAGGAAAACTTTGACGCATTTATAGCGGCAATAGACGAGAGAAAGCTTTATTCAACAGGCGTCAGCGTAGACTATACGGATAAGCTTATTACACTATCCACCTGCAGCTACGAATTTTCAAACGCAAGACTTGTGGTTGTCGGCAGACTTCTGCGCGACGGCGAAAGCGAAAATGTAGACACTTCGCTCGTCACGGTCAACGAAAATCCGCGCTATCCGCAGGTATGGTATGATAAAAAAGGTCAAAAGAACCCCTTTGCTTCGGCGGAAAAATGGCAGCCCGCCGAATAATCGGTTTTTAATACACATTTATAAACAAGGATGGACAAGGATATGAATTTGAAATTGTTTTCACTTATTTCGAGTGACGACATTCCGGCTACTAAGCTTCAAATCAAAATTTCCGGCAGTCTTAACGCCTTTACCGACGATGACGTGTCCTTCAAGAGATTTTCTTCTCTCAAGGAGATGTTCCCGTCGCTCGGCAAAGCACTCGCGGACTCCGAGCTTATAGTTATTGCCGTTGACCCGAAGATATATGTCAGAACAAAGACGCTGCTTACAAAGGCACTCTCTCTTGACATTGAGGAAAATCCGACGGTCAAAAAAGCACTCGGACGCGCCGCGGAAATTCCCGAGTCGCAAAAGCTGCTTCAATCGCAGATGCCGAAGGGTGCCGTCCCGTTTTTAACCCGCGACGGAGTAAATTCCGGCTTTGTCATTTCTAAGGGACATCAACAGATAATGTATCTGCCTCTTGACGACGCACGCCTTGACACGGTGCTTCGCAACGGTGTTATTCCGTATCTCACGAGCGGCGAGACCATAGCTGTCCGCGAGGAGGCTTACGCCCCGAAAAACGCAACGGTAAAGCCGTCTGTTCCGCCAAAAAGGCAAGAGGCACCGGCTCCCGAAAAAGCCGCGCAGACGCCTCCCGCGCTTCCCGAGAGTGTAGGGGAAATCACTTCCAAAACCGTAAATATTCTTCGCGAGAGCGGCAGCCGTGTTGCGGTGAACGGCAATCAAAATTCCGAATATGTAAAATCATTCGGCTCTGTTTCACCCGACTTTTTCGAGTTCTTCACATTTACACCGCATGTCGAGGACAAGGGCGACTTCAATGTCACCGATTACACCGCACAGATGGCAAAATCGGCAAAGGAGCTTGCCTCTGCGGATTTCGGCGCGTGCATTTCGGATATTTGCAATACGGACGGCTGTTCTTACATATGCATTGCCGTCGCAGGCGAGAGCTCCGCAATAGTCAGAAAGCTCTACCGCGAGCCCGATGAAAAGGATGAAAGCTTCATAAGAGACGCCGCAGAGGAGCTTATAGAGCTTATCGGCGAAAAGGCCTCCGGGGAAAGCTCCGTCGGCATAGAGATTTCCGGCGAAGCCGCAGCAGAGCCCGAAGCCGAAAAAACTCCCGGCAAAGGGAAAAAAGTCTTTGTTTCAATACTTGTAATAATTCTCGCTCTTGCCGTTGCGGCAGGCACATTTTTCCTTGTGAAATATCAAAGAGACAAAAAAGCCGCCGAGGCGCTCGCAAACACCGCGCCCGAAACGACTTCCGAGGAAACGACCGTTCCCCCGGAAATATCAAAGGATACGGTTCCGCTCTCTGTTTTTATGCGCAATGAAGCGGTTAACGGAATTGACAAGGACGACCTTGCGAGAGCGGCCGAGGATGCCGCAAGCGCCGCTTCTCAGGGTGACAATGCGGCAAACGCAAACGCTCTCCCCGAATACATCGTGCTCAACGGCGTAAAAACGGAGGCAAAAAAGGCACTCGCAAAAATTGTGGCCGCGGATGTGGACGACAGCTACAATTCCGAAGCCATTAAGGCAGATGCAGTTGCCGTTTATACATATTTAAAATACCGCAACACAAACTTTAACGTGAGCGGTCTTAATGCCGCCGAAACGGTGAGCGATAACATACTGAATGCCGTTTCGGAGGTATTCGGCGAATATGTCGTATATAACGGTCAACCGGCATTCACTCCCACATTTAAGCTGTCGGCAGGTAAAACCACCTCGGCAGACGTTGTTTTCGGGAATTCCTTCCCCTACCTTAAAACGGTAGACAGCGCATCCGATAAAAACGCAGACGGCTACAAAACGGAGATTACTCTGACATCCGGTGAATTAAAGGAGCTTGCAAATAAATTTGACAGCTCGATAAATCTCTCCGGCTCCGCCAAGGACTGGGTAAAGGTTACAAAGCACGACGGCGCCATAAGCACGGGAGTAGGATACGTCGAAACCGTAAACGTAGGCGGTAAGGAAATAAGCGGATATAAATTCGCCTGTGAGCTTCTCGAAAACAAGATTCCGTCATACTGCTTTGCCGTATCCTACACCTCTTCCGGCGACACCTTTAAGATAACCTCATACGGCAGCGGTTTCGGTGTCGGTATGAGCCTTGCCGGTGCAAACAAAATGGCTGCCGAC
>OMGL01001466.1_pt1 | contig 14454 bp, 9 predicted proteins | sample 1645831 | NCBI WGS metagenome assembly OMGL01 (sample SAMN00849301, study PRJEB25192) | human gut metagenome | reverse complement strand
GGGCGCCGACGGGCGCAAGCACTTCCTGGGCTGCGACGTGGTCGACACCGAGAGCGAGGACTCCTGGGCGGCATTCCTCGGCGGGCTGCGCGAGCGCGGGCTGGCCGGCGTTCGCCTCGTGGTCTCCGACAGCCACGCCGGGCTCGTGGCCGCCGTCTCGCGCCTGTTCCAGGGCTGCGCCTGGCAGCGCTGCGTGACGCACCTGCAGCGCAACCTCCAGAGCGCCTGCTCGGGCAGGCCCGAGGACTCCAAGGCGGCCGTCAGGGACCTCGTGCACGCCGCGGTCTACCAGGACGACCCCGACCTCGCGCGCTGCGTGTGGGCCGAGGCGGCGCCCTGGGTGGCGTCGGTGTCCGCCAGGGCCGGCGAGGTCTTCGAGCAGGCCGAGGACTCCGCGCTGGCGTTCACGGCCTTCCCCAGGGCGCACTGGGCCAAGCTCCGCACCAACAACGTCCAGGAGCGCGCCAACCGCGAGATCAAGCGCCGCTACAGGGTCGTGCAGTCCTTCCCCTCGAGGGAGTCGATGCTGCGCCTGACGTGCGCGAGCCTCATGGAGACCGAGGGACAGTGGTCCCAGCAGCGCGTGTTCTCCGAGGCCTCGGCCGCCGAGGGCTTCGCCGAGCCCGCGGACAGGCCGGCCCCGACAGAGGGGAGGCGCCGCGCGCTCGGGCGGCGCGCCAGGGAGATAGTGGACGAGATAGTCGAGAGGCGCGGTCTCAAGAAGGAGTAACATCGGGACTTGCAGCGACGGACCTCGGGACGCTCTTACACCACGTCTGCGCGCGCCACCCTAATTTTTGAACAAATGTAGACTTTCGACACCCATACGTAGCAAAATTGCTGTTACTAAATTGGTGACAGTACTCATATTTGGCATTTTTTGACCACAGGGGTTGCCAGCGCCGCGGTTTCGCCCTTTCTGCGCCGAAGCGATACACTGTTATCGTTTGATTTCTTCGCTCAAGGAGGATGCGCATGCCGTGCACAACGATTTTGGTTGGTAAGAACGCGAGCTACGACGGGTCGACGTTGGTTGCTCGCAACGAGGACTCGTCCAACGGGGTGTTTGAGCCCAAGCGCATGCGCGTGGTGCATCCCGACGAGCAGCCGCGCGTCTACACGAGCGTCCTGAGTCACCTGACCGTTGAGCTGCCCGATAACCCCATGCGCTACACGAGCGTCCCCGATGTTGTCCCGGGCCACGGCATCTGGGCCGAGGCCGGTTTCAACGAGCTCAATGTGGGCATGTCCGCAACCGAGACGCTCACCACCAACGAGCGTGTCCGCGGCGCCGATCCGCTCGTAGACTATGTGCCCGCCAAGGGCAACGAGGGCGAGGACGGCTATGTGCCGGCGCAGCCCGGCGGTCTGGGCGAGGAAGACATGGTGACCCTGGTGCTGCCGTATGCCAAGTCCGCCCGCGACGGCGTGCGTATCCTGGGCGACCTGCTCGAGCGCTACGGCACCTACGAGAACAACGGCATCGCCTTTAGCGACGTTGACGAGATCTGGTGGCTCGAGACCATCGGCGGCCACCACTGGATCGCCAAGCGCGTGCCCGATGACGCCTATGTGACCATGCCCAACCAGCTGGGTATCGATAGCTTTGACCTGGACGACGCCGAGGGCGCTCAGGTCGACCACATGTGCTCCGCCGACCTGCGCTCCTGGATGGCCGAGTGGCATCTGGACCTGACGCTGGGCGTTGAGGGCGACGGTCCGGCGACGGTCTTTAACCCGCGCGAGGCCTTTGGCTCGCACAGCGACAGCGACCACGTCTACAACACGCCGCGCGCCTGGTACATGCAGCGCTGCCTCAATCCCAGCGATGTGTGGGACGGTCCCGACGCCGATTACACGCCCGAGAGCGACGACATCCCCTGGAGCCGCGTGCCCGAGCGCAAGGTGACCATCGAGGACATCAAGTATGTGCTTTCGAGCCACTACCAGGGCACGGAGTACGACTGCTACGGCAGCAAGGGCACGCCCGCCACGCGCGGTGCCTATCGTCCCATCGGCATCAACCGCAACAGCCAGCTCGCCGTGCTGCAGCTGCGCCCCTATGCGCAGCCGGCGTATCGCGCCGTTCAGTGGATGGCGTTTGGCTCCAACTCGTTTAACGCGCTCGTGCCGCTGTACGCCAATGTCGAGACCATGCCCGAGTACTATGCCGACACGCAGGCTCGCGTGACGTCCGAGAACTTCTACTGGGCAAATCGCCTGATCGGTGCCCTGGCCGACGTCCGCTTCCATGAGTGCGGTCGCGCGGTCGAGGATTATCAGGAGAAGGTCGGCGGCATGGGCCACAAGCAGATCCACGACGTCGACGCTGCCGTGGCCGCCCTGCCCGAGGCCGAGGTGTCTGCCGAGCTCGCCCGCGCCAACGAGGCCTTTGCCGAGCTCGTGCGCGTGGAGACCGATGCCCTACTGGGCAAGGTGCTCTACACCACCAGCTGCGCCATGAAGAACTCCTTCGCGATGAACGATAACGTAAGGTAAAGACGACCTTGCAACGAGCGAGCGGGACAAACGCCGTCAAAGGCTTTGCCTCGCTCGATTTCTATCTTGGCGGTAAAACGATATTGTGTCGTTCACCCAATCTTGGGTACAAGAAGGCCAATGCAGTTGTTCATGATTGGAGCCAACCATGGTTATGAAATTCGATCAGCTTGTTAACGGTGCCATCAACGTGGGCTTCGGCGCCGCCGCCGTTGCCGTCGAGGGCGGCAAGAAGGTCCTCGACGACCTCAATACCAAGGGTGAGCAGGTCCGCAAGGACGCAGGCGCCCCCGATATCGCCCGCAGCGTGTCCGACATGTTCGAGCAGGCGGGTGGCACCATCTCCGACCTGACCGAGCGCCTGGGCATGCAGGGCGAGACCGCGGCACAGCGCGTGCTCGACGAGCTCATTCTGGCTCGCGTCCGCGTTATGACCGCCCCCGAGCGGACGGCCTTTTTGGCCCATGTGCGCGATATCGTCGATTCGGTCGAGGACAACGTGACCTCGGTGCCCGTCGAGTCTGTTGAGCCCGACGACGCAGAGGACGCCAAAGAGGCCGAGTAGCAGCGCAGATGGCAGATTCCACCACCGATTACAACAATCTAGACCCCTTGGGTGACGAGACGTCGGTTGTCGATGAGGTTGAGGCCGTCGTCTCGGGCGCTCGCAAGAAGCCGCGCGCTGTCGATATGGTCCCCGAGGAGCCCGACGCGATGGCGCCGGACGAGGAATACCAGCTCACGCCGGCAGGCCGCCGCGAACGCATCGGTCAGATTGTTCGCCTGGTCAAAAAGTACCGCGTGTGGGATAACCTCACGCCGGTTCGTTTGCGCCGCCTGCTCGAGGAACTCGGCCCCATGTTCGTCAAGATGGGGCAGATTCTGGCCAACCGGTCCGAGATTCTGCCGCAACGCTTTTGCGACGAGCTGCGTCGTCTGCGGTCCGACGTGGAGCCGGTGCCGTACGAGGTCGTACTCAGTTGTCTGGAAGAAGAATACGGCCTGCGCCTGGGAGAGATGTTCGATGCGATCGACCCTAATCCGCTTGGTAGCGCATCGCTCGCGCAGGTGCACCGCGCCCGCCTGGTGACCGGCGAGGACGTGGCCGTTAAGGTGCAGCGCCCCGGTGCGCAGCAGGTGATGGCGCAGGACATCGACATCATTCGCTCGGTGGTGCGTATCGTTTCCAAGTTCGTCAACACCGACCAGTTTGTTGACCTGCACGGCGTGGTCGAAGAGCTGTGGACCTCGTTTCGCGAGGAGACCAACTTTTTGGCCGAGGCCAAAAACCTCAACGATTTCTATGACTTCCACAAAAGTGTGCATGGCGTATCGTGTCCCAAATCCTACCTGGACCTTTGCACCGAGCACGTGGTGGTCATGGACTACATCGACGGCATCTCCATCGCCGATCCCAAGCGTTTGGCAGCCGAGGGTTATGACTTGGAAAAGATCGGCGCCGCGATCGTCGAGGACTACTCGACGCAGGTGCTCGACGACGGCTTTTTCCATGCGGACCCGCATGCGGGAAACATTATTCTCAAGGACGGCATCGTTTACTTTATCGACTTGGGCATGGTCGGACGCATGTCGAGTCACGATCGCGGTATCGTCAAGGACATGATTTTCGCCGTGGCCGAGGGTGACGTGCCCAAGCTCAAGGATTCGCTCATGCGCTTTGCCGTGACGCGCGGCGACTCGGCTGAGCTCGATCATTCGGCCTTTTTGTCCGATTTGGACTTTATCGTCGCAGACTTTGCGGGCCTTGACCTGAAGGATCTGGATATCGGCGAGTTTTTGACCTCGCTGTTAAACCTGGCGCGCAAAAACGACGTTGAGCTGCCGAGCGTGGTAACGATGTTCGCCCGCGGCATGGTGACGCTCGAGGGCCTGCTGACTGAGTATATGCCCAACGTCAACATGATCCAGATAATCCAGACGCATATCAAAAACGAGAAGAGCACCTATGCGCGCGTGCGTGATATGGGACGCGATCTTGCCGCGAGCAGCTATCGCGCGGCAAAAGGCTCGCTCGAGGCGGCCGAGTATCTGGGCTTGGCTTCGCGTATGCTCACGCGCGGCCAGCTTAAGGTAAACACGCAGATCATGAGCAGCGATAAGGCGCTGCGACAGCTGGGCGGAATTATCGACCGCATGTCGATGGCAATTGTGATCGCTGGTCTGTTTATCGGTTCGTCGGTGGTGTACTACGCGCGCATCGAGCCGGTTGTGTTTGGTATCCCAGTCATTGGCTTTATGGGCTACGTGAGCGCGCTGGTGCTGGCGCTTATGCTGGGCCGCAATATCTGGCTCAACAGTCACGGCGGCAAGCACTAGAGGCCGCGACCGTCACCGCATTTTCCTATCGCAAACAATAGCTTTTACCTTGGGCTTCGCCTGCGTGCGAGGCTCTTTTGCGTGATACCATTTTAACGGTAATAATCGATGGCCTAGATGGTGGTGCGGAGACGCATGAATGCGCGGTTTACCTGCGCGTTTGGGAGAATTGGGGTGCAAGTCCCCGGCTGTACCAGTAACCGTAATTCCTCTTGGCTCGGGATGTTCGCGTCGCAGATCGGACGACGTGCCCGAGTCGTTAAGGTTAAGTCGGATCGCCTCCCATCTTGCATGCGGCTGCGGCGTATGCCGCCGGTGTGCATAGGGCTCTGGAGGGAAGGGGGACCCCGATGGGGGAACTCGAGCGCAACATGCGCGATGACGTGGGGCGGCCTCAAGGCAACGCTCCAAGTACAGACAATGGGAGACAAATGGATATGTTTGTGGACGAGCGTCAGCGCGTCTCGCATCGCCGTGGCGCAATTGCGCGCGGCGTAGCCAAGCGCGGCCTGGTGGCATTCCTGGCCTTCGCGATGGCCTTTGGCACCACGCCGGCTCAGCTGTGGGCCGAGGGCGCCGAGGGCATTGCCGAGGCTGTGGCTCAGGCTACGACGCCGGACGAGGGTGCAGCGCCTGCGGATGGTGCTGCCGACCAGGGTAAGGCCGAGGTTTCGGATTCCGAGGGCGCGCCTGCAGCTAGTGCCGCCACTACAGAGGCGGCAACTGGCGACGAAGGCTCGGCGACGGGGGAGAGCCCTGCCACGAGCGTGCAGTCTTCGATGGCATCCGCTGGCCAAGCAGGATCTGCCGCCGCGACTGCCGTCCAGACAGAGAACCCGACAGAAACCGGCGATGTCGCCAAGAAGCAAGTCGAGGTCTCGTTCTCGATTGTCGGCACCGATGCCGACGGCAAGGCTCAGACCTGGGTGGCACCTACGCAACTCAAGCTCGACGAGGGCGCGACGGCTGCGGACGCCTTCGTTAAGCTGCAGCAGAAGACGGGCTTCAAGGCGGACTACGATGCAAACACGGCATACGGGTTCTACCTCAAGAGCATTACGTCCCCGACGGATAGCCGCACGCTTGCCTACGACGCGACAACTGGTGCCTTCTGGCAGCTCTTTGTTGATGGCGCGTCTTCCTCGGTTGGCGCGAGCAGCGTCAAGCTCACCCAGGGGCAGAAGATTGAGTTTGCCTATACGGCTGGTAGCTCGTCCCCTGTCGTTAAGGACCAGCTTGCTGCGAATGTGACCGTCATTGGTCGCGATGCCCAGGGCAAGACTCAGACTTGGGTCGATAACGCGCAGTATGTGGTGACGTCCGGCTCGAGCGCACTTGACCTTACGAAGGTCGCGCTCGAGGCGAATGACATCGACGCCGTTGCTGCGGGCTCCTTCATTCTGAGCCTTAAGTACAACGGCGTTGAGCTGGGTACGCCGCTCGATTATTCGACCCATTGGCAGCTGTTCATTAACGGCAAGTCGAGCGACTACACGGCAGACAATGTCACCATTCATGCTGGCGATACCGTTACGTGGTTCTACGGTGGCTGGGGCGACCAGTTGCCCTCTGATTCCGTCCATGCCTCCGTTCAGGTCCTCGGTAAGGACAAGGACGGCAAGCAGCAGGTTTGGGCCTCGACGGGCCAGACGAGTCTCAAGGCTGGTTCCACTGCTAAGGATTTGCTGGAGCAGACTGGTCTTACCCTCGATGCTAAAGAAGAGTCTTGGGGTTGGTACCTCAGCGGCATTACCTCGCCGCTTGACGGTAAGACCTATGAGTATGATCCTGCGACCAAAAGTTATTGGCAGTTCTATGTAAATGGCAAGTTCGCCCAAGTCGGGGCCGGCAACTACGAACTCCAAGAGGGTGACGCCGTCACCTTTATGTATGGTGCTGACGCCGATGCCCTCCCCGGTCAGGTTCTTGGGTCCGTCGATGTTATCGGTCCCGATGTCAACGGCAACAATACTCGCTGGGGCTCGGCAAGCAATGTTTCCCTGCCCGAAGGCTCTACGGCCCAGGACCTTATTGAGACGGTTCTGAAGGCGAAGGGCGTTACGTACAACGGCTCCCAGAGTGGTGAGTACTGGTTCCTGAATTCCATTACTTCGCCGTTCGATCACAAGCCGTATGGCTGGGATGGTGCGACCAAGAAATATTGGCGTCTGTTTATCAACGGAGAGCCCTCATCTCTCTGCGCCAACCAGGTCACGCTCAAGAGCGGCGACAAGGCTACGTTTGCCTACACCACCGATAAATCGCCCATGCCCGATCCCGACAAGATTGTCGTGGACCCGAGTGCAACGACTCCTGATTGGGATGCCGAGTGGGCCGGCTACGGCAACGGTGGCAACGGTTCGACCGTAACGGATGCCAAGACACCTGCGCAGGCCGCCGGTCTTAAGTGGGCCTTCGATTGGAAGGCCGAGTCTGGTCAGCAGTATGCCAACTGCAGCGAACCTGTCATCGCTAACGGCTTTGTGTACATCGCGACCGAGAACGAGCTCATTAAGATCGATTCGTCCACGGGCAAAAAGGTTGCCTCTGCGCCGCTTGCCTCCAAGGTGAGCTATACCTCTCGTCCGATCTATACCAACGGCCTTATCATCGTTCCGCTCAACGGCGGTGCGGTCCAGGCGATTACTGCAGACAAGCTGATCTGCAAGTGGCTGACGCCTGGTTTGACGGACTTGACGCAGAGCTCCTGCACCGTCGTTTCGGACGGCGAGTATGTCTATGTTGGTACGGTCGATATTTCGTATGACGAGAACTACAACGCGACCTACGGCAACGGCTCCCTGAAGCGTATCAAGATTGCCACGGGCGAAGTCTCTTGGCAGAACATTGACCCTTCCGAGGGCTATTATTGGACTGGCGCTGCGCTGACGGATAAGTACACCATTGTTCCTACGAGCGCGGGCACGCTTAAGTGCATTGATAAGACGACTGGCGATGTCGTTTCGACCATGAAGCTCGGCGCTGTCGCAAATGCCGATTGCATTGCCGATCCGTCCAATGGTTCGACCTTCTATCAGATGACGCACGACGGAAAGCTCCATGTGATTTCGCTTTCGGCGAAGGGTGTGCTGAGTGAACAGAAGACGGTTGATCTGGGCCTTACGAATAATCTGAGCGCCCCAGCGGTGTCTGGTGACAATCTGATTGTCGGCGGACAGACGGCTACGGGCTCTGCTCTGGTTCTCTATAACCTGAAGACGGGTAAGACCACGATGGTCGCTGCTGCCGACGGCAAGGCGCTGCCGGCTGGCCTCAACGGTATTGCTGCTACTCCGCTGGTGAGTGTTCAGGGCGGCAAGACCTATGTGTACTTCACCGTGAACAGCGCGGATAGCAAGGATTACGTCAACTTCTCTGCTGGCGGTGGCGTGTATCGCTATACGCTTGGCGACGCAGAGGCGACGCAGATTTATGATGCGGCTGGCCATTACCAGTACTGTGACTCTCCGGTCATTGCCGATGCTTCTGGCAACCTCTACTACATCAATGATTCGGGTACGCTGTTCAAGCTCGGGGCTGTTGAGTCTTGGACGGTTGCCTTTAATTCCAACGGCGGGTCTGTTTGCGACACTAAGTTTGTGGCTACGGCCGACGGCAAGCTGGTCAAGCCGGCCGATCCGACGCGCGATGGCTACACTTTCGGCGGTTGGTTCACCGATGAGGCTTGCACGCAGGCGTATGACTTCAGTACGCCGGTGACGGCCGATCTGACGCTGTATGCCAAGTGGACCAAGAATGCTGTTAACCCTGGCGGCAATGGCGGTTCTGGCACTAATGGTGGCAACGGTGGCGCTGGCAACGGTTCCGGTGCTGGCACGGGCACGGGTTCCGGCTCCGGCACGAAGGGCCAGCAGGCCGGCGGCCCTATCGCCCCGGGTCATAAGCCGACGACCAAGACGACGGTGTCGACCAAGACCGAGACCAAGGACAACAAGTCCGACAAGAAGGACACCGATAAGTCCGATAAGAAGGACGAGAAGAAGTCTGACAAGAAGTCTGACAAGAAGGACAACAAGTCCGACAAGAAGTCCGATTCCAAGTCCGATTCCAAGTCCGATACGGGTGCTGCTTCCACGACCACTGCTAAGAAGTCCTCTAGTGCTTCCGAGCAGGAGACTGGCACCAACCCGCTCGCCATTGTTGGCGTTGCCGCCGGCGTCATCGGTCTCGCCATCGTCGGCGTGTTCGTGTTCACCAAACGTCGGTAGGTGAGGGCTGTGTCCAATAAATCCAAGGACGCTGACCCCAAGCAACCAGATTCCTCGTTCATTCAGTTCGACGAAGCAAAGCAACAGGGCGCCGCTTCGGCGGCGTCCGCCCCTCGTCGCAAGACGCTCCTCGGCGTCCTGACTGCCGCGTGCACCATTCTGATCGTCGTCTCGCTGGGTTTCGTCCATCCTTCCGAGAGCGGTGCCTGGTCCATCGACTGGATCATTCAGACCGTGACGGGGGAGAGCGTCGTCACCAAGGACACCAAGGTGTCTGGCTCGACTACGACTTCGGGCGAGGCCAGTTCCAAGGATTCCAAGTCATCGAATGACGCAAAAGATGAGTCCAAGTCCAAGGACGATTCCGAGTCTTCAAACAAGGAATCGGACAAGAACTCGGATAACAAGAAGTCCGAGGACCAGGACGGCAAGAAGTCTGGCGATAAATCCGCTGCCCAAAATACGGGAGCCGGTGATACTTCCAATGCGTCTGGCGGTGGCCAGTCGTCTGATGGAGCCTCATCCTCTAATGGTGGAAACGCCTCCTCGGGCGGCCAGAGCGGCTCGCAGGAGTCCAGCTACGTAACAGTGACGGTTTCGGTCACATCGAGCGCTGTGGGCAATCCTGTGTCTTCTGGTGGCACCTTTACCTTTAACGAAGGCGCTACCGTCTATGATGCCCTGTGCGCGCTGGGCCTTTCCGTTAACGCACATGGCTCGTCGTACGGCACGTATGTCTCCGCGATTGGTGGTTTGGCCGAGAAACAGTACGGTGGCACGAGCGGCTGGATGTACTCCGTCAACGGCACAACGCCCATGACGGCCTGCAGTAACTACGTTCTCTCCAATGGCGACAACGTGGTCTGGTATTACGTTACAGGCTAGGGACCTCGACATAGTGCGCCAGACGGGCGGTTCGGACAAACATCCGGGCCGCCCGTTTTTCATGCGAATGGGACTGGGTCGCCGGGTCTCTCGGCAAACAAAAAAACCGGTTGGAACGGGAATTCCAACCGGTTATACATTCAAGCAAATAGTGAATCGACTACGACCGTGCGCCCTCGAGAAAGAAGCGACGGCTGAAGTAGTTGTACCAGGTGACCAAGAACGTGGCGATGGCCTTCATGGCCTGGTAGCCGATACTCAAAAACGTGACACCCACAAACATGTACAGGTCGTTGAGGCCCAGACCGATCACCGACAGGATGGTGAAGATCGTGAACTCGCGCTTGCGGCTCATGCCCTCGCGATGGTCGAACACGTACTTCATGCTGAGCCAGTAGTTGACCACGACGGACGTGATGAACGAAACCGTGGTGCTCATCAAAAAGTCGAGGTGGAACAGCTCGACGAGCGCAATGAGCATACCCCAGTCGATGCCAAAGGAGATAAGGCCCACGACAGCGAACTTGAGGAACTGCTTAGTATGAGGTTGTGCCAGTGCCTTGCGCACGTAATCACATCCAATGCGTTGATGAATCGAGCAGAGGATACTTTAGAGCTTTTGCAAGGGAAACGTAAGGTCTTTGCCAAGAACTATACGAACTCGCCAAATTATCAAGTGCTAATCCGCAAACGTTGAAAATTTGCCCGTAAACGAGCGGCACCCACGGACGATACTGCGCTGAGCGCGCGTCGTCCGTGGGCGCCGTAATGCTGCAGGGGTGTCGAGCTATTTGGTCTCGTCGCCCTCCAGGAAGATCTTTCGGGTCACAAAGTTGTAGACCATGACAAGCGCGGTGGCGCAAATCTTGGCGATATTGGCTTCGAGCCCCAGACCGGCGTTGAGCGCCAGCACGATACCGTCGTTGAGCACCAAACCGATCACGGACAGCACGACAAAGATAATGAACTCGCGGCGGCGGCTCATGCCCTCCTTGTGCGCAAACACGTACTTCATGCTGGCGAGGTAGTTAAAGATGAGTGAGATGATAAAGCCGCTGGTGTTGGCGATTAGGATGTTGAGGCCCAGACCGTAGTGGAGCAGATTCATAATGCCAAAGTCGATGACCGTGGCAATGACACCGACGACGCCAAATTTCATGATCTGCGCAAGGAGCTTTTGCATGGTACCTGCCTTATGGTGGCGCCGGGGCGCCGTGGGGATGACAAACTCAGCAAGTTTAGCCAATCCCCGCGGGTGGGGCTAGACGCGCTCTTCGATAGCACCGTTTCTATATGCATCGAGCAGCTGGCGCAGATCCTGGATCTGGCTGCGAATCTTGGCGCCAGTATCGGTGTCGCTCACCATGCGGCGACGGTCTGCTTGGTCAAAACGGTTGGTCTCGCTTTCGATGTCCACGTTGCGCGTGAGTGCCTCGGCAACCGTCGTAAAGGCCCGGTGCGACTTGAGGCGGCAGCCGCGCGAGCTCGAGATGAGCGTATAGCCGGCGATACCCGTCTTGGGATGGTAAGCGCGGCAGAAGCCGCCATCGATGACCAGCAGTTTGCCCTCGGCGCGGATGGGCTGCTCACCCTTGGTGGTTTTAACGGGCGTGTGGCCGTTGATGATGTGGCCGGTCGGTGAACATGCCATGGGCGCGACGCCAAACTCGCGCATGATGTCGTCGCAGACCGAGGGCGACTTGGTAAGCGTAAAGTACGGGTCCATCGGCTCGACCCACGTGCTCTTGTCGGCAATGTAGGCGCGCTCGAAGGTGCGCACCACGCGTCCGCTGGCGGGTGAGTTAAAGCCGATCCACAGGTACCACATCCAGTCGAGGGCATCGCGGTCGCCGACGCGCCAGGCGCGGCGGGCGATATGGTCGCAAAAATCAAAATAATCGCGACCGGCGTGCCAGGTACCCAGGCAGTTCATGCTGCTAAAGGTGCCGTCTTCGTTGAGCGGCACGCAGCCGTGGAAGAGTAGATTGCCGTTGGCGACCTTATACATGGAGCCGTGGGTATAGAGGAAATCGATGTGGCGATGTAGATGATCGGCGGTGACAAACTCGGACACGAGCTTGTCGATGATGTGCTGCTCCTCGGGTGTGAGCGTGTAGGGGTCCGCCGGATCGACGGTGGGGAAGTCGTTGGTCGTGAGCGGCCATACGCTGCCGTCGGCGAGGGTGACCGTGCCGGCGTCGTGGTCGACCTTGTCGAGCAGCAGGCGGTCGGCCATGTCGAACTCCGGGTGACGCTGGATAATCTGGCCCTCGAGCTTAAAGAGCAGGACGTTGATGGCTTTGATCAGCGGGCTGATGGGCTCGCCGGCGATATAGGTGGCGTCGGCGAAGGCGACAAGCTCGCGCAGCGAGATGCCATAGTCGTTTTCGAGAATCTCGTAGTTGTCGTAGCGCAGGTTGTTGCGCAGCACCGTGGCGATGCAGGCGGGCTCGCCGGCAGCGGCGCCCATCCACAGCAGGTCGTGGTTGCCCCACTGGATGTCGAGTGAATGGTAGGTGAGCAGGCGGTCCATAATCTTGGCCGCGCCGCCACCGCGGTCGAAGATGTCGCCCACCAGGTGCAGGTGGTCGACGGCCAGGCGCTTGATGAGCGAGGCAAGCGACTCGATAAAGTCGTCGGCGCTTGCGGTCTCCAGGATGGACTCCACGATGCGCTCGTGATAGCGCACGCGATAGTTGTTCTCGTCCGGGTGCGTGTGCAGCAGCTCGTCGATGATATAGGCGTAATCGCGTGGGATGGCCTTACGCACCTTGGAGCGCGTATAACGGCTCGAAAGCGAGCGGGCAACCACAATGAGTTGGTCAAGCATCGTCTTGTACCAGGTGGGCGAGTCCTCGCGCTGGCTGCGGACCAGCTCGATCTTCTCGTGCGGGTAGTAGATGAGCGTGCACAGCTCGCCCTTTTCGTCAAAGGAAAGCGTGCCGCCAAAAATCTCGTCGACATGCTCGCGCACGACGCCCGAGCAGTTGTTGAGGATGTGCATAAAGGCTTCGTACTCGCCATGCACGTCGCTCATAAAATGCTCGGTGCCTTTGGGCAGGTTGAGGATGGCCGAGAGATTGATGATCTCGGTAAACGCGGATTGCTCGGTGGGAAATTGTTTCGACAGCAGGCGCAGATACTTGAAGTCTTGCGGATTGCGATCGAATGCGACCATGAAACACCTTCCGATGGGGTTGGTAAAACTGATAAACAGCGTCAAACGTTTATCAGTATGCGCCGCTTTTGTTTCGATTGGGGATGGGCGGCCGAATTGTTAGCCGAACGGTTTGGTAAATCGATTTAGTGGAGGTAGATATGGCGGTTGAGTGGAGACGACAGAAGGTGTTTTCTCAGATATTTATGCGTGGGGTCGGTGGAGACGATGGTGGTAAAGATGTTCGCTATTATTGGTTCGATTTGGTAAATAGTGGACATATGTACCGTATATAGGCTCACTGTGCGATAATTTGCGCAGCAATGAGTAAGGAGCCTCATATGAGTGATTTTGTCCTGACCTGTGAATCCGCCGCCGATCGAACTCGGGAGTTCTTTGAATCGCGCAATATCCCTGTCGTGTGTTTTCATTACGAGATCGACGATGTTGTCTATACGGACGATCTGTATCAGTCGATTACGCCGGACGAGTTTTTTGCCCAGATATCCGCGGGCGCCATGCCCAAGACGTCTCAGGTGAGCGTGGGTGAGTACGAGGAGTTTTGGGAGCCGCTTGTTGCCGAGGGTAAAGACGTGCTGCACCTGACGTTGTCGTCGGGTATTTCGGGTACGTATGGCTCGGCTTGCGTTGCGGCGCAGATGCTCGCCGATCGCTATCCCCAGGGCGGTAAGGTGCGCGTCATCGATTCGCTGGCGGCGTCTTCGGGCTTTGGCCTGCTGGCGGAATGTGCCGCCGACGTGCGCGATAGCGGGGCTTCACTCGACGAGACGGCTGCCTGGATCGAGGAGCACAAGCTCAACCTGCACCACTGGTTCTTCTCGACCGATCTGTCGAGCTACCTGCGCGGCGGTCGCATTTCGGCTGCGAGCGCGATCATCGGCACGGCGCTTAAGATTTGCCCGCTTATGACGGTCGATTGCGAAGGTGGGCTGTCGCCACGTGAGAAGATTCGCACTAAGAAGCGCGCGATTTCCGAGATGGCTAAGACCATGATGGCACACGTGCAGGACGGTGCGGATTATTCGGGTAAGTGCATCATGTCGCACTCGGCGTGCCGCGAGGATGCCGAAGCAGTTGCGGCGCTGATCGAGGAACAGATTCCGCAGCTTAAAGGCAAGATTGAGATCAATAACATCGGTACTCTGATTGGCTCGCATACCGGACCTGGTACGGTGGCGCTCTTCTTTATGGGCGACAAGCGCGTGGATTAGTTTGCCCCATCACATCGCTGCATGATTGCTCAAACGAAAACGGCCCGCCTCACGTTTGTGTGAACTGCCTCCCATTTCTTGGACATGAGAAATGGGAGGCTTTCTTTATGCGCGT
>OMGL01001460.1_pt1 | contig 14475 bp, 11 predicted proteins | sample 1645831 | NCBI WGS metagenome assembly OMGL01 (sample SAMN00849301, study PRJEB25192) | human gut metagenome | reverse complement strand
TCGGTATGAAATACTCTCTGCCGTCACGCGAGCTTATAGCCGACAGCGTTGAAACTATGGCTATGGCTCACGGCTTCGACGGTCTTGTCTTGGTTCCGAACTGCGACAAGATAGTTCCCGGAATGCTTCTCGGCGCACTCAGGATAAACATCCCCACGGTAGTCTGCTCCGGCGGACCTATGATGTCGGGTCTTGTTGACGGCGTTGAAACCTCGCTCTCTAAGATGTTCGAGGCTGTCGGCGCATGCAAAGCAGGCATTATAGACGAAGAAAAGCTCTGTGAATTTGAAAATAACACATGCCCCGGCTGCGGCTCATGCTCCGGAATGTATACCGCAAACAGTATGAACTGCCTTTGCGAATCACTCGGAATCGCGCTTCCCGGAAACGGCACCATACCCGCCGTTCACGCAGGCCGCACCCAGCTTGCAAAGCACGCCGGAATGGCGATTATGGAGCTTGTGAAAAAAGACATTAAAGCCCGCGATATTATAAATGAAAAGGCGCTCCGCAACGCGCTCGCCTGCGATATGGCTCTCGGCTGCTCCTCAAACAGCGTTTTGCATCTGCTTGCGATCGCAAAAGAGGCAGGCTGTCCCATGGACCTCAAGGTATTTAACGAAATGAGCGCAAAGGTGCCGAATTTATGTCACTTGGCACCCGCAGGTCCCACACATATGCACGACCTCAACAACGCAGGCGGCGTAAGAGCGGTTCAGGCGGAGCTTGCAAAGAAAGGACTGCTTGACCTCTCGCTTATGACCGTTACCGGAAAGACCGTAGGTGAAAACATAGAGGGAGCGTACATAAAGAACACAAACGCGATACGTCCGATAGACAATCCGTATTCAAAAACCGGCGGCATAGCGATTCTTTGGGGCAATATAGCAAAGGACGGCTGTGTCGTAAAACGCAGTGCGGTAGCACCCGAAATGCTCGTTCACACAGGCCCGGCGCGTGTATTTGACAGCGAGGATACAGCAATTAAAGCAATTTACAACGGCGAAATCGAGGACGGAGATGTTGTTGTAATACGTTACGAAGGACCCGTAGGCGGCCCCGGTATGCGAGAGATGCTCAACCCCACCTCAGCACTTGCCGGTATGAAGCTTGACAAAACGGTTGCCCTTATCACTGACGGAAGATTCAGCGGAGCTTCAAGGGGTGCTTCGATAGGCCACGTTGCTCCCGAAGCAGCCGCAGGCGGTGAAATCGGCCTTGTAGAAGAGGGCGACATCATTGACATTGACATTCCTGCCGCAAAGGTAAATGTCAGAGTATCCGACGAGGAGCTTGCAGAGCGTAAAAAGCACTATGTTCCTCATGAGCCTAACGTCAAAACAGGCTGGCTCGCAAGATACGCATCGCTTGTTTCCTCCGCCAAGGACGGCGCCGTTATGAAATTCTAAGCGAACAAAACAAAGCTCCGCCAAAGAAAATTCTCTGTGCGGAGCTTTTATTGTATAAACAAAAAGAGTCAATAGTCAAGAGACTACTGACTCTTTTATTTATACGGACACTTTAACTATTTGTCGCAATCCTCAATAATTATATCATCTATCGTTTTGCCTGCCGGTATAAGAGGAAGCACCTTTTCGTCTTTGGGTATAGCGCAGTCAATCCAAACGGGGCACTTATCCTCCTTAAGTGCCTTTTGGAATACGTCGTTAAACTCGGCTAAAGTATGCGCTCTGTAGCCCTTTCCGCCGAAGCCCTCTATTACCTTAACATAATCGGTTTTGCGGTGCGGATCGGTCTGCGAATAGCGTTTGCCGTAGAATGCGGTCTGCCACTGACGAACCATACCGAGAACGTTATTGTTGATAACAAGCTCAACTACAGGTATATTGTGCTTCGACAGCGTTACAAGCTCGTTTAAGTTCATATGGAAGCTTCCGTCGCCTGCAATGTTTACAACCGTCTTGTCAGGGTTTCCGCACTTTGCACCGATAGCCGCACCAAGTCCGTAGCCCATAGTGCCAAGACCGCCGCTTGTTATAAGCTGGTGAGGGTGCTTATATGCGTAATACTGAGCCGCCCACATCTGCGACTGACCTACCTCGGTTGCGATAAGCGCCTCGCCGTCTGTCAGCTTGTCAAGCGTTTCTATAAGATGCTGAGGAGTAAGAGTAAGCTCGTCTGTGCCTTTCTGCCTGCACTCGTACTGCTTCTCCCACGTCTTTATTTTGCCCATCCAACCGCTGTGCGACTGCTGAGGAATTAGCTTTATCAGCTTTTTCATAACATCGGTGCTGTCGCCGATAACCTGATGATAAACCTTTATGTTCTTGTTTATTTCAGCAGGGTCAATGTCTATATGAAGTACCTTTGCATCGGGGGCGAAGGTCTGCGGATTACCTATTACTCTGTCTGAGAATCTTGTGCCGATGCCGATGAACAGGTCGCAGTTCTTTATTGCCTCTGCCGCCGTCTTTGTTCCGTGCATACCGAGCATACCCATATATCTGCTGTCGGTTTCGTCAAAGCTGCCCTGACCCATAAGCGAAGATGATACAGGAGCGTCAATAAGCTCGGCAAAAGCCTTTAATGTCTTTGCTCCGTCCTCGCCGTAGATACCGCCGCCTGTATAAAGGAACGGACGTTCAGCGTTCTTTATCAGCTCCGCCGCCTTTGCTATACAGCCGTCCTGGTGCATAGTAACATTTACCGTATACGGCTTTAAGGGCTTGTTTGCAAAATCCGCCTTCTGCGCCGTTATATCCTTGGGAACATCGACAAGGACAGGACCCTTTCTTCCGCTTCCTGCTATGTAGAAAGCCTCACGCAGTGTATCTGCCAGCTTGTTTACGTCCTTTACGATGAAGTTATGCTTTGTTATCGGCATTGTGATGCCTGTTATATCAACTTCCTGGAAGCTGTCAAGGCCTAAAAGCGAACAAGCAACGTTGCCCGTAATAGCCACCATAGGCACACTGTCCATATAAGCCGTTGCGATACCTGTTACGAGGTTTGTCGCACCCGGACCCGACGTTGCTATAACAACGCCCGTCCTGCCTGTAGAACGTGCGTAGCCGTCAGCCGCATGGCTTGCGCCCTGCTCGTGTGCCGTCAGAACGTGATGTATTTTGTCGCTGTAATTGTATAAGCTGTCGTAGATGTTCAGAACTGCGCCGCCGGGATAGCCGAAAACGGTGTCAACGCCCTGCTCTATCAGACATTCGCAGATTATATCTGCACCCGTCAGATTTCTCATTTCTTTCATTCCTTTTTCTTTACACTCAGATTATTTATAATGGCGGATAAAAAATCCTATCGTTTTATTTTAACACTATACAGCGTTTTTGTCAATGGCGAAACCGCATCATAAAGCAATAAAAGGACACCTCCCGATGTCCTTTTATTATCGTCACGCTTTTTGTACTGTACCGTCTTTTATCGACAGCACGCATACAGCCGTGCAGCATATTATATTTACCGCAAGTGTAATAATGCAAAGGTAAATGCCGACTCCGAAGCTTGCTATGTTGATTTTTATACTCGATATTATAATAAGCTCAATTACAAGTGCCGCTACCGATGCTACAACCGACAGAATCCTACATACTGCCACAAACTTTCTGCTTTGCCATCCGACAAATGCAAAATACAGCTCAAATCCTAAACAAAGTGCAATGGCTACCCAACTGCCGCCTGCGATAAATGCAAGTCCCTCTTGAACTTTAACTCCGTTCATATTGCACCACGGAAGTAGAAATCCGATTGCGTGAACAAGTAGTGTTATTGCTCCGATCGTGATAAAGATGTTGGTTTTGCGTGTGTTGATATTCATGATGCCTCCTCCGTAAAATTAAACATATCAGTATTATATCACAATATATCGTCGCTGTCAATTATATAAAAAGGACACCTCTCGATGTCCTTTCGCAATATTCTTAATGTATCTCCACGCCGGTGAAGTAATGCTGTAAAATTTGCTTATATGTGTAGCCGTTTTCGGCAAGAGCTTTTGCGCCGTACTGCGACATTCCCACGCCGTGACCGTGACCGTAGGTCGTAAAGATGAACTTGTCGCTGCTTTTGTCGTATTTCAGATCAAAAGCCGCACTTTTCAGCGAATAACCGAGTACCTTTTCTCTTATCGTTCTGCCGTCTATTGTCTTGCCGTTTGCCTTTGTCATACCGCCGACAGAAATTGACGTTACCCAGCCGTGTTCCCTGTTATCAAGTCTTGAGTTTATCTTGAACCATTTTGACGGGTCGCCTGTGAGCGCTATTCCGAGTGTATTCTGCACAGCGTTCTTTATATAATCCGAAGAATAGCTGTCGGTACTGCCCCAGTTAGGGTCGGTCGTCTTGTCAAGCGGACAATCAACGCTTCTGAGATACGGATAATCAACGCCCCATACATTCTCGGCGCTGTTGGTATATCCGCACGAGGACGCAAAGAACGAACACTGTATCATCTCGCCGTTATAGTATATCGCTTCGCCCAGCACCTCGTCAACCAGCTTGTATATTCTGTCATATACGTCTGTTTTGAGTGCTGTCGTGGGGCTGACGCCCATTTCGTTGTTCTTTTTGATATAGGTGTATTCCGCTACCGCCTGCGCTTTTACCGCTTCATCGGGGAACTCGTTCCATATTTCACCGACTACCGCCCTCGCAATTATCTCTCTTGCGCCTGCCGTATAATATGTACCGGTCACCTGATCGTATACCGATAACTGCTCCTCACCGCTGTTATCGGGCGTCGGTGTCGGCGCAGATGTTGTTTCAGCCGTTGTGGTTTCCGGTGCGGCAGTTGTTGCCGCTGCGGTGGTTGTGACAGTTGTTGTTTCGGGGATTATAACGGTATTATCCGCCGCAGGTGCGGGTGTGCGTTTTTTTACTGTAGTTGTAGATGTGGTCGTTTCCGCCTTGGTGGTTGCTGTAGTCTGTGCCTTTACATCGGCAAGTGTAGGTTTTTTGTCGTCTTGCAGCTTAATTGTTGTAGTTTCGGGAGTTTTTTCGGTTTCGGCAGATGTTGTCGCTTCAGGGATAGATACCTCTATCTCTCTTTCATTGTCCGCACTTACATGAACTACCTGAACTATTCCGAACAGGTAAATGTATACGCAGGATATAACGAGAGCAAGCAGTATCTTTCCTATTGATGCCTTCTGCATTAAATTCCTCCTTTATGTTACAGTTTCCGCTTTCTTTTTATCAGTCGGAGCTTTCCGTCTTGAACGAACTATCCTTCTTGAAGCCTTCTATCCACGCAGGATCCCAGTACCTTCCGCTCCATTCCTTGCCGTAATAGTAAAGCTCTCTTATCGTCCGGCACTGCTTCGGGTCGGGGTTACGCTTGAAGCTGTCTATCTGCTTGTCTGTGAACGAGTCAGACTCGCCGTCACGAACCTTTCTCGCAACAACAACGATACGCATATCGTAAAGACCTACCTCGAACTCGCAGGTGGACAGCGTAAGGAACTTATCGCCGTATTTCATATCAACGCCTGTGAAGAATTCGCTCCTGTCAAGGCATTCGGACGTGAAATAATTGAATTCATCCCTGTTTGCAAAATTCAGTATGGCGGGATAATTGAACACGTCGCCGTATTCCTCCCTCGTATTGATAAGCATTACAGAGAATATCTTATACTTTGCCTTTTCGTACAGCGTGTTGAACTCAATCACAGGATGCTCTTTCAGAAACTCAAGGCTCTTGTCAAGGTCAACTCTTCTGTACTCGGTTATTTCGGCAAAGAAGTTTTCGGTACGCAGGTTATGACCGTAAAGGATCGTATTTGCGGACGTTTCGCCCGTATTCTTGAATTCGTTCTCGTAATCAGCAAAAATAGTACCGTTCTTGCTGTAATTACCGTAAAAGTCCTTTTCAAGATATTCGGTATTGTTTTCGCCCTGTACTACAGGATAGTTTACATTTATGCCCTTTATGCTCAGCCAACCGACAAAATCGTTATTTATCGCATAAAAAGGCGCATATTCGGTGTTTATGGCTTTTTCGGGAAGTTCGGCTATTTCCTCTGCGGTCGGCTCGTGGTTTCCCAGCTGTAATATGCTGCTCTGATACTCTTTTCTCTGCCTTTCAGGCTCGAACATATATTTATCAATAATTATAAGCACCGCCACGCAAAGAGCGACTATCGACACAAGAAAAACTATCTTTCGGATAATCTCGCCTACGCTGTCGCCTTTCCACGGGATAAGACCCCTGACAATGGCTAATGCGGCATTTTCCTTTTTCTTTTTCTTCTTTTTCTTCTTATCTGCGGTCGATACTACGACCGATTTGTAATCAGGCATCTTCTAACCTTCCTTTTGCTGTGATAATTACCGTAGGATTACTATATCAACTGCTCTTCTTCGGCTTATAGCCTTTTAAAAGTGCGGGATCCCAGTTCCTTCCGCCCCACGAACCGCCGTTTACGCTGTACCAGTAATCATAATAAAGCGGATCGTAATTGATGATCGTCTTAGATACATCCACTGTAGGATCTTCTCCCTCACGCACTCTCCTTGCAAAAAGCACATATCTTATATTCTTGCTCTTGCCGAAAGGAAAATCGCAGGTTGACAGTGCAATCACCTCATCGCCGTATTTCAGATCTACCTGCGGTGTGTATATAAAGCTGCGGTCAAGGACCTTTGCGTAGTAATCAATAAATTCTTTTTTATTCTTGAAAGTATATGCAGCCGTATAGTAGAATACTTCACCGTCTGCTTTTTCGACATTGACCTGCATCATAGCAAATATCTTATACAGACCCTTTTCGTATATCGTGTCAAACTGTATGACAGGATGCTCATCATACATCTCTCTGCCGTAGTAGAGAACATCGAACTTGTTTACATCACGGAAAAAAGTCCCGTTTGACATATTGTGACCGTACAGCAGGATATTCGGTGAACGGTAATCACTGCCGATATGTGCGCAATAATCCGCCGTAACGCTTCCTGAATAGCTGTACTCCTTATCGAAGTCGTGCGTCAGATAGTACATATTCTTATCATACACTTCTCCGTAGTCGATCGGCTTTTTCGGGTCGAACCCTTTTACGTGCATAACAGGATAATCGACATTGGTGCCTTCTATTTTCAGCCATCCTGCCATATCGTGATTTTTTTCATACATCTCACGGTATTCAGGCAATATTGACGGCTTTTTCTTTTCCGTAACGACCGGTTCTGCAGGTATGTCGACATTAAGCGTACAGGTATAATCCAGCATATTCGGCGGCAAAGGCGGCTGAGTTAGCTTCATTATCAGCATTACGCCGACAGCCGCAAGCCATACCACACAAGCACCGAGTGCCACCCACAGCACCTTGCCGCTTATGACCGGCTGTTTTGCCGTTTTTGTTTCATTCTGTTCTTCCAAAGCCACACCGCCTCGCACAATGGCAGGCGACAATATCAATAATCATATCCGTCGCCGTTGTTATAATCATATATTCCGTCACTGTCGTTTATGTCGTCAATAAACGTGTAACCGTCCCTTTCCGCATCTTCTGCTGTATAGCTGAGCAGCTTTCTTCTGTCCCAGTTGCTCTGTGACCAGTCATATCCGCCGCCGATATTATCATATACCCACTGCCAACGCTTTACATAAGTGTTCACCTTAGCCTTGCTTACATCGACATAGGTGCTTTCACCGGGACGTACCTTTCTTGCAAATATCGCAAGACGCACATTGTCCATATCCGAGCGGAACGGCCAATAGCAAGTAGAAAGTGTCAGTATATCGTCACCGTACTCTATATCTACATCGGTGAAAATATCACTTCTGTCCATAAGATCAATTATAAAATTGTTGAAGTCGTCACGGGAAGTAAAGTCGTGCTTGTTATTGTAATTATAGTACACTTCACCGTATTCTTCATAGATATTGAAAAGCCCTATGCCGAATATCTTCCACTCTGCTTCTTCATAAAGGGTATTGAACGTTATGGTCGGATGATCCTTGTAGAACTGCATTGACGGCGCATCATAGCTGTCATAAAGCGTTCTCCAGTATTCACTGAGGCAGGCAAAGAACGTGCCGACAGCCATATTATGACCGTAAAGCACCATATTGCCCGAATTTCCGTCCGGAGAAACCACACAGTTGCAGTCCATCATTACAGAACCGCTCTTGCTCTTTTCTCCGTAGAAATCGTGTGTGAGATAGTAGTCGTTATCTTTTCCTTTTACAACAGGATAATCAATCGCCGTACCGTCTATTTTGAGGTAGCCTACCGTATCGGGATTTATTTCAAGCAGCTTCTTGAACGAGGGAAGTATTTCCTTGCTTGCACCGCCGCTGTTTCCGTCGGGAATATATATGTTCGATATTCCCTGACTTCTCCACTGGTCACGGAACATCATAAATACGTCCGAAACAAGCGGTATAGCCGTGGCAAGAAATATGATCAGTGCGATTATAAACACCAGTTTTCTGATGACCGCCGCCGCACTGTCGCCTTTCCACGGGATAATGCCCTTGATAAGCCTTTTCCAAAAACCCGGCTTTTTTGTAGCCACACCGTTACGGCGTGGATACTTTTCCATGTATGTTGTCATTTATGCTCCTTATATTTAACGTGACCGGGCTTAGCGTCAGTCTGTCTTATCGGGGAAGGAATAGTTGTCACGCTTTGCGTCTTCCGCATCGTAGCTTAACAGCTTTCTTCTGTCCCATGTGCTCTGGAACCAGTCATATCCTCCGCTTACTTTGTCGTATACCCACTGCCAGCGCCTTACATAAGGATTTCCGACAGCCTTTTCCACATCAACACTGTCGCTTTCGCCTTTCCTTATCTTCCTTGCGAATATCGCAAGTCTTACCGTGTCACCACTGCCCTCGTAAGGCCAGCAGCACGTTGAAAGCGTAAGAATATCATCGCCGTATTTTAAATCGACATCGGTGAAAATATCGCTTCTGTCCATTATATTTATGATATAATCGTTGAAATCGTCTTCGGAGGTGAAATCCAGCTTCTGATTATATTCATACACTTCTCCTCTTGACTCGGCAACATTGAATATGCCGAAGCCGAAAACCTTCCACTCCGCCTGCTCGTATAATGTATCGAATCTTATAACGGGATGCTCTTTGTAGAAAGACTTGCTCGGCTCGTCATACGAATCGTACATTGTGCGCCAGTATTCGTTCAGCGGTGCAAAGAATGTGCCTACCGCCATATTGTGACCGTACAGCACCAGATTGCCCGAGTGACCGTCAGCCGTCACTTTGTTGCGGTAATCCATCATTACCGTACCGCTGCGGCTTTCGTTCTTATAAAAGTCATGGGTAAGGTAATAATCGTTATCGGTTCCCTTTACAACGGGATAATCCACAAGAGTGCCGTCTATCTTTATATATCCCACTGTGTCGGGATTTATTTCAAGAAGTTTCTTGAACGAGGGAAGTATATCCTTGTTATTTTCGGGAACATCCGTATTGGCATCAAGCTGATACATCTGCGAAATACCCTTACTTACCTGCTCGTCCTTGTACATAGAAAGTATATCCGCAAGAAGCGGTATAGCTGTCGCCAGAAAAACTATAAATGCCACTATAAATATAATTTTTCTTATTACAAGTCCGGTATCGTCGCCTTTCCACGGGATAATGCCTCTTACAAGGCGATAAAAGAAGTTAGGCTTTTTCTCTGTTTTTGCTGTCGCATCAACGTTTGCTTCTTCGGCTAATTCGGCGCTTTTTTCTTCAAGTGCCTCCTGACCGTCTGACATTTCATCGACGCCCGAAAGCTCGTCTATCGTGCTTTCATCATCGACCGGTATATGTCCGGCGGCAGTATCGGCTTCGTCCGCACTGACTGCGACCTGTTCGTCTGACATCTCATTTTCGCCCTCCGGCGTAATGCCTACCGAGTTCTCTTCAAGCGCCTCTGCGTTTGCTGTCTTTCTGTCAATATCTGCGATTATCTCGTCAACAGACATACCGCCTGTATCATTTTCAAATTTGTTATCGCTTTCCATAACAGTCTCCTTGCTTGTGTGTTTTCTCTTGCTCTATTTATATATTTTCGGCAACCCACTGCAAAGCGGTAAGCACCGTGTTTTTTCTTATATATTCTCTTGCATTTTCGTCTTTTGCAAGCATTGGGTCGGTAAAAGCAAGCCGTGCCTGCGTATTTCCTGCCACGCTCAGCCCAATATATACAGTACCGACAGGCTTGCCCGGCTCAGCTCCCGTAGGGCCTGCTATGCCGGTGACCGATATTCCTATATCGCTTCCTGCCGTCTTTCTCACCCCTTCAGCCATAGCCGCTGCGGTTTCGGCGCTGACAACACCGTATTTATCTATTATTGCGGCAGGTACGCCTATAAACCGCTCCTTTGCGCTTATGGCATAGGTGCAGATGCTCATATCCATTACGGCTGAAGAACCGCTTACGGAAGTTATTGCGGCGCTGATAAGGCCGCCCGTACAGCTCTCCGCACAGGCTATCTTCTTTCCCTTGCTAACTAATAATTGTACTACATTTCCGGCGGTTTTGTCAATATCGAGCTGAAGCTCTCCGATACGGCTCATAATGCCACATCTCCTTTAAAAATCAAGGCTTATTCCTGTTCTTCCTTGCTCTCGATTCTGAACAGCTTTACCGTTGTACCCTCTACAGCCTTTTCTATGAGAGGTGCAAAGTCAAACGACTGCTCAGCCTTTATGACCTCGTCAAATACAGGGCGTGTCTTGGGGTGCTTCGGCGTAAATACCGTACAGCAGTCCTCATAAGGCAGGGTCGATGTTTCAAACGTATCTATCTTTCGTGCTATATCTATAATTTCCTTCTTATCCATACCGATAACAGGGCGGAATACCGGATATTCTGCGGCGGCATCGGTACACTGTATAGCCTTTAACGTCTGACTTGCCACCTGTCCCACGCTTTCGCCTGTAACAAGTGCGCCATACTCGTTTCTTTCGGCAATTATGTTGGCGATTTTCACCATAAGCCTGCGCATAATTATTGTGAAAAATTCTTCGGGGCAGTTATCCCTCAGCGCTTCCTGTATCTCCGTAAACGGAACGCAGTAGAATCTGATATCTCCGCAATAGCTTGTCAGCTTTTCGCAGAGCGTTTCAACCTTCATCAGCGCACGCTCGGATGTATACGGAGGGCTTACAAAATGAATACCGTCCACAATAAGACCACGCTTCGCCATCATATAGCCTGCAACAGGGCTGTCGATACCGCCCGACAATAAAAGCAGAGCCTTGCCCGAACTGCCTACAGGCATACCGCCCGCACCGATTATACGCTCGGCACTGACATACGCACCCTTGTCCCTTATCTCGCACATTACGGTAATTTCGGGATTATGAACGTCTACAGACAGATGAGGATACGCTTCAAGTATAGCACCGCCAAGCTCCGCCTGTATTTCGGGAGTTTTCATAGGGAACGATTTATCTGAACGCTTTGCGTCAACCTTGAACGTTTTTGCGTTTTTGAGTGCATTTTCAAGATAAGGCACGCCCTGCGACTTTATCTGCTCGAAATCCTTCTCAAACACCGCACAGCGCTGTAATGCACCTATACCGAATATTACCTTCAGCTTTTCGATAACTTCGTCAAGGTCGCATTCGCCCACAGGCTCTATGTATATGGTAGACTGCTTTCTCATGTAATGAAATTTACCGCAGTGACGCAGTCTTCTTCTGATATTCTTTACGAGTATATCCTCAAAAGTGCCTTTGTTAAGCCCTTTCAGCGCTATCTCGCCGTATTTTGCCATTATAAGTTCGTTCATTATATGTTTCCTTTCCTGCGGCTTTTCTTTGTACGTCTGAACCGTGAAATGCCGTTTTCTATTTCATCGCAGAGTGCGTCAATGTCTTCCTTTGTTGTCTCCATCGAAAAGCTCACTCTTATAGTGCTGTCCGCTCTTTCGCTGTTCATTCCGAAAGCGTCGGGCACCGAGCTTATCTTGCCCTTTGAGCAGGCAGAGCCACTGCTCACATAAATCTCTTTTTCTTCGAGCGAATGAAGCATGATCTCGCTTCTCACCCCAAGCACAGAGAAACTCAGTATGTTATACACGCTGTTGTCCGGGCTGTTTATATAAACGTCCTCCATTTTTGAAAGCCTGTCACGCAGATAACCGTTCAGCTCCTTGTAATGCGTAAGGTCGGTAGGATATGCCTTCACAGCCGCCTCAAATGATGCTATAAGCTCGGTAGGCTCTGTTCCCGGACGCAGATTTTTCTGCTGTCCTCCGCCGTATACAAGCGGAGTGAATCTTATCTTATCCGCACAGTACATTGCTCCTATGCCCTTAAAGCCGTGTATCTTATGTCCCGAAAGGCTGATAAGATCGCCCTTAAGTGTCACCTTGCAAAAGCCCTGTACGCCGTCTATATGAACGATAGTTTCGCTGTTCGCATTTTTTACGAGTCTGTACAGCTTTTCGGTATCGACCTTAAAGCCGTTCTCGTTGTTTACAGCCATGCACGATACAAGTATAGTATCCTGTGTGACATTATCCGCAATATACTGCTCGAAATTATCAATAGCGTCCTTAGGCGACAAACGGACTATTTCAAAGCCCAGCTTTTCAAGATGATCCATCGTTCTTGCTACGGACGGATGCTCCATAGCGGTAGTCACTATTCTGTTTCCTCTGCGTTTATAAGCGTCTGCGACTCCTCTTATCGCAAGATTGTTGCTTTCAGTCGCACCCGATGTAAAATATATTTCTCCCTGCAGCCCCAGCTTTTTAAGAATCGTTTTCTTTGCACTGTTCATCAGCTTTTCGGACTCAATACCGAGCCTGTGCAGTGACGATACATTGCCAAAACAGCTTCTTGCTGCGTCTTCAGCCGCTTTTATTGCCTGCTCGCAGGGCTTTGTAGTGGCGGCATTATCCAGATATATCAAATTTCCGTCTCCTTTTCGTATGGGCTTTACCCACTTATCTATAAGCTATTTAATTATACACCATTTTGCGATAAAAAAACAGGGTATATTCTGAAATTTTTATGAAAAAATAACCTTGTATACGCATTACCGCAGATTTTATGAAAGGAAGAACATAATATGTATATTTCAAAACGTTGTTTTGTGCGGATAATCAGCTTTTTTACCGCCATATCGGTTGCCGCAGGCATATCTGCCACGCTGAATATGAACAGCTCCGTCCGTTATAAAAGGAGCTTTGAGCAGAGTATGACACGAAATGTAGAGGATCTGTCGGCCGAGATCGACAACATCAAGAACACGCTTTACAAGGGTATGTATGCAGGCACACCGGAGATGATGACACAGCTTTCGTCAAAGCTGTGGAGCGATGCATCAACAGCAAAAGCCTCACTTGCCGAGCTTCCGGTATCCGAGCTTCATCTTGAAAACACCTATAAATTTCTGTCGCAGGTGGGCAACTTCTCAAAAAGCCTTGCAAAGCGTTATTCCGACGGAGAAACGCTGACGGAGGACGACAGAAAATCGCTTAAAACGCTCGGCGAATATGCCGACCGCCTTGCCGACAATATGTGGAAGGTGGAACAGCGCATAACAAACGGCGAATTATCCTTTGAAAAAGCCGCAACAGAAGTGCAGGAAGCAAAAAACAGCGATGAGCCTTCGTATATAACGGAGGGCTTCACCGATTTTGAAGAAGGCTATGACAACTACCCGACGCTTATATATGACGGACCCTTCTCCGACCATATACTCGAAAAAAATCCCGAAATGCTGAAATCCGCATCGGCAGTCACCCTTTCGGACGCACTGAAAAAAGCCGAGAAAGCCTGCGGCACTGTCGGCTTGTCACACGATGACAAAAACGACGAACAGGGAAAAATGCCGTCCTACGTCTTTACAAAGGACAGCACCACCATAGCCGTGACAAAAAACGGAGGTTATCTCAGCTATATGCTCTGCGGCAGAAGTGTTCCCACTCGCTCTGTCACCGCTCTTGAGGCTGTCGCAACGGCTGAAGAGTATCTCTCGATGCTCGGCATAAACCACATAACCGACACCTATTATGAGATAAACGGCAACGTCTGCCTTGTGAACTTTGCAGGCACACAGGGCGATATAACGATGTACACCGACCTTATCAAAGTCGGCGTGGCAATGGATAACGGCGATATACTCAGCTTTGACGGCAGAGGATATATCACAAACCACAAGAAGCGTGATCTGCCCGAGCCGAAGATTACCGCAGAGCAAGCAAGAAAACAGCTCTCATCAGAGCTTACAATTACTGATACCTCACTTGCCGTAGTGCCTTCCGCAGGCACAAACGAGCTTTATTGCTATGAATTTCACTGCACATCTCCTGACGGCAGACAGATGCTCGTATATATAAATGCCGATACCGGCAAGGAAGAACAGATACTGTTGCTCGAAATCAGTGAAAACGGTACGCTTACCGTCTGATAGCACGATAACAAGAAAATACAAAAATCCCCCGACAAAAATCGGGGGATTACAGACTGTCGATAAACCTATATGTTTTTGAAAATGGGGTTTGGGGCGTAGCCCCAAGCGGGGTGAGGGC
>OMGL01001449.1_pt1 | contig 14550 bp, 10 predicted proteins | sample 1645831 | NCBI WGS metagenome assembly OMGL01 (sample SAMN00849301, study PRJEB25192) | human gut metagenome | reverse complement strand
TGAGTTCGGTCGTGTTATGGCATGGGCTGACAAATACAGAACATTAAAAGTTCGTACAAATGCAGATACTCCAGCAGATGCTAAGAAAGCTCGTGAGCTTGGTGCAGAAGGTATCGGACTTTGCCGTACAGAGCATATGTTCTTTGAGGAAGACAGAATTGCTGCATTCCGTGAGATGATCTGCTCTGATACAGTAGAAGAAAGAGAAGCTGCTCTTGAGAAGATTCTTCCATATCAGCAGGGAGACTTCGAAGCACTTTACGAAGCATTGGAAGGTAACCCAGTTACAATTCGTTTCCTTGATCCACCTCTTCATGAGTTCGTTCCAACTGAAGAAGCAGATATCGAGAAACTTGCAAAAGCTCAGGGTAAATCCGTTGAGACAATCAAGAACATCATCGCTTCTTTACATGAGTTCAACCCAATGATGGGACACAGAGGATGCCGTCTTGCAGTTACTTATCCAGAAATTGCTAAGATGCAGACAAAAGCTGTTATCCGTGCAGCTATCAACGTACAGAAGAAACATTCAGACTGGACAGTAAAACCAGAAATCATGATTCCACTTGTATGTGAAGTAAAAGAGTTAAAATATGTTAAGAAAGTTGTTGTTGAGACAGCAGATGCTGAAATCGCAGCAGCAGGCGTTAAATTAGAGTACGAAGTTGGTACTATGATCGAGATCCCAAGAGCAGCTCTTACTGCTGATGAGATCGCTACAGAAGCTGATTTCTTCTGCTTCGGTACTAACGATTTAACTCAGATGACATTTGGATTCTCCCGTGACGATGCTGGTAAGTTCTTAAATGCTTATTATGATACAAAGATCTTCGAGAACGATCCATTTGCAAAACTTGACCAGAACGGTGTTGGTAAGTTAATGGATATGGCAATCAAACTTGGTAAACCAGTAAATCCAAAACTTCATGTTGGTATCTGTGGAGAGCACGGTGGAGATCCTTCTTCCGTAGAATTCTGCCACAAGATTGGTTTAGACTATGTTTCCTGCTCACCATTCCGTGTACCAATCGCTCGTTTAGCAGCAGCTCAGGCAGCTATCAGCAATAAATAAGAGTACTCATTCTTTGGAGAAGGTTGTGTATAAAAAAAACCCATATCAGCGTTGATTCGCTGATATGGGTTTTTTGGATGTCTGCAAGAAAAGAAAGTATTGTAAGTGGAATTGCATGTTCTCCATTTTCATATCTGGAATAAGTGCGCTGGTTTACATTCAGAAGCTTTGCAATATATTCCTGTGTATAATCGGAATCTTCTCTCAAATCTCGGATTCTTTGAATATTCATTTAAATGTCTCGTTTGCTTTTGTTCATAAAGAAACTAACATATGAAAATCGGTGTTATTTTTGTTTAGCAACGACTTATCGGCTTGATACTTGTCAAACTAAATGGTAAAATTAAACCACACTAGGACAGGTCTACCTTGCTGTATGTAACCCAATCCTAAGACTAAAGCTTCGGAGGAGTGTGTAAAATATGCAGGAATTAAAAAAGCTTCCAGTCGGTTTTGAGAACTTTCAGGAAATTCGGAAGTTAGACTTTTATTATGTGGATAAAACAAAATTGGTAGAGCAGCTTCTTGAAAATTGGAGTAAAGTGAATTTATTTACCAGACCACGCCGATTTGGAAAAACCTTAAATATGAGTATGCTTAAGAGCTTTTTCGAGATTGGAACAGACACAGCATTATTTGATGGCCTTTATATTTCGCAGAATGAAGAACTTTGTAAGGAATATATGGGAAAGTATCCTGTTATATTTCTGTCTCTCAAAGGTGTAGATGGACTAACATTTGAAGAAGCACGGTCTGCCCTGTGTGAGTTGATTGCTGGCGAGGTGAGACGATTTAAGTTCTTGCTGAACAGTAGCAGACTGGACAATGACGAAAAGAATATATATCGTGATTTGATTTCACTTCAAGGGGAACAGGAAACTACTCTTGCAACGAAGCTGAAATTCTCACTTAAGAAAATTTCAGAACTTTTATATCAACACTATGGTCAGAAAACGATTGTTTTGATCGACGAGTATGATGTTCCACTTGATAAGGCCTTTCAGCATGGCTATTATAGAGAAATGGTGGCACTTATTCGTGGATTGTTCGGTGAAGCACTTAAAACAAATGATTTTCTACAGTTTGCTGTATTAACAGGATGCCTTCGGGTTTCCAAAGAGAGCATCTTTACTGGCTTGAATAATTTTAAGGTTTATTCGGCAGACGATGTTCGATATGATGAAGAATTCGGCTTTACGAATGAAGAAGTAAAAAAATTGCTGGAAGACTACAATCTGCAGAAACATTTCACAGAAGTGAAGGAATGGTATGATGGCTATCGTTTTGGTAATGCAGATATTTATTGCCCATGGGATGTAATCAATTATGTTGACGATTTGGTAAGTGAGGCTAAATCGCAGCCAAAGGCATATTGGATTAACAGTAGTGGAAATGATCTTGTAAAACGATTTATCGACATGGCAGATAAAACTACAAAGGATGAAATCGAACAATTGATTGTGGGAGAGGCAGTCGAAAAGAGAATCCGTTTGGATCTGACCTACGACGAGATTGATAACAGCATTGATAATTTGTGGAGTGTTCTTTTTACAACCGGATATCTCACAAAAAATGGTGATGTAGAAAATGGGATGTATAGATTGATCATTCCAAACAAGGAAGTCAGGGAAGTCTTTCTTTTACAAATCCGTGACTGGTTTGACCAGGTAGTTGCGAATGACCACGCATCTACGGAAAAAATCAACAGGGGTTTTCTGGAAGGAAAGACAGATGACATCCAGCGGGAACTTACAATGTTTCTTGGCGAAACAATCAGCGTTTTAGATACGAAAGCAAGAAACGAAGAAAAAGAGATTTTTTATCATGGTATTCTGATCGGTATTTTAAAAAATTATTCGGGCTGGGCGGTTAAATCGAATAGAGAATCTGGTGATGGATATGCAGATATTTTGCTTAAGCCTAAGAATCCAGATGTGGGAATCGTGATAGAACTGAAATACGCACATTCCATGAATGAACTTGACAAGGCGTGTAAACGAGCTATGGGGCAGATTAAGAATCACAGATATGACACAGAACTCCGTGAGGATGGACGAAACGATATTCTTGCATATGGAATTGCATTCTGTAAAAAACGTTGCAAAGTCGTAGTTGAAAAACTATAAAATATAAAAATCAGCACTGTTTCCATCGAGGAAGCTGTGCTGATTTGTTGCTTTTTCAAGGTGAAGGAAAAAATGATTATAGACAGATCAAAACAACAGAAAAATCTTCTGGAAATGTTACAGGAAAAAAATGAATACATCAGTGCTCCATGCAATGGCAATGGAATCTGCGGAAAATGTATTGTGCGGTACAAAAGCGGAGCAACAGAACCGACGAAGCAGGATAGAGAGTTTTTATCGGAAAAGCAGTTGGAGCAAGGCTATCGTCTGGCATGCCAGTCATATCCAACGGAAGAATACAAAGTTGAAATTCCGGAACTGGAAGAAACGATAGAAGTCCTTTCGCAGTGGGAGAATCAGAGAACAGAAGAAATTCTGAAAAATACAGCAGAAGGAACGGCAGAGAAAACAGAAAATGCACTTTATGGAATCTGCATCGACATCGGAACAACGACTCTGGCGGCACTGCTTGTGAATCTGGAAACAGAAGCAGACTGCCAGACTGCCGTATCCGTTAATCACCAGAGAGCTTATGGCTCGGATGTGCTTTCAAGAATTTCTGCATCTAATGGTGGAAAAAAGTGGGAGATACAACGGTGTATCCGGCAGGATCTTCAGAAACTGATCAGGGAGCTCCTTCAAAAAGAAAAGATAACGGAACAACAGATACAAAGGATCGTGATTGCAGGAAACACAACGATGTGTCATCTGCTTCGCGGATTTTCATGTGAGACGCTGGGAGTGGCGCCTTTTCTGCCAGTTGACCTTTCATGGATGGAAGGCAGTGCTGCAGATTTTCTTGGAATGAAAGAATTGGATACAAAAGTTGTGATTTTGCCTGGGATTTCAGCGTTTGTAGGGGCTGATATCATGGCTGGCATTGCAAAAATGAATATGCACAGATCCGAAGGATATCATTTGCTGCTGGATATTGGAACGAATGGGGAGATGGTGCTTGGAAATTGCCGTCATATGTATGTGACGTCCACGTCTGCAGGACCGGCGTTTGAAGGCGGAAATATTTCCTGTGGCATGGCGGGCATTCCGGGAGTGATCTCACATGTTTTCATGGAGGAGACAGGGAAAGCCGGATTTCAGGTGATCGGTGAAGCAGATGGAGAAAATAAGAAGAAGCAGCAGGCAATCGGAATCTGCGGAACTGGTATGATCGATCTGGTGTATGAACTCCGGAAACATCAGATGATCGATGAACATGGAACATATTCGGATCTTTATTTTGACACCGGATATGAACTGGCAGAAAAAGTAAAATTCACACAGAATGACATCCGGGAACTTCAGATGGCAAAAGCGGCGATCCGCGCAGGAGTGGATATTTTAGTAAAAAAGGCGGGTATTGCGTTTGACGAAGTGGACAACTGTTATCTTGCAGGTGGATTTGGAACAAAGATAGATATCAAAAAGGCGGCAGGGATTGGCCTGATCCCGAAAGAACTGGAGATGAAAACGATTCCGGCCGGAAATACAGTTCTTGCAGGGACAAAAGAGGTTTTACTTAGCAGAATTTCAAAAGAAGAACTTGAAAAAATCCAGACCATGGCAGACGTCATCAATCTGGCAGAAGAAAATGATTTTGAGGAGCTGTATCTCTCTTACATGGATTTTTAAGTGAATGACAGATAAAAATTCTTGTATTGAAAAGAAAAATTAAGTCTGTTATCATATAAGTATATGGTATGTACGGAAGAAAAAAGATTTTGACTGGTGGCTGAAACCACTAACAAATGGAGAAGGACTGGCACAAGGGCTTATGACAAGGAAACATACAATATTAATTGTGGATGATGCAAGACATAACAGGACTGCATTGCGGGAAATTTTAAATGACAATTATATCGTGCTTGAAGCAGAAAATGGACAGAATGCATTAGCAGTTTTAGAGGAGAAGTATCAGGCGGTAACTGTGATCATTCTTGACCTGATCATGCCGGACATGAGCGGACTGGAACTCTTAGAAATTTTTCACAAAGATGTAAGATATCAGAATATACCTGTGATCGCGATGTTGAGAGGCATCAATGATGAGATCGAGTGCAAGTGTCTGGAATACGGAGCATGGGATTTTATGCGGAAACCTTATGATCCGATGATCGTGCGTTTTCGTGTAAAGAATGTGATCGAGCGCAGTCAGATGAGAGTGGATGATGAATTAAAGTACCGTGCGGAGTATGATGTGCTTACCGGCATTTTGAACAAATCAAAGTTCTTTTATAATACGAGAAATATGCTGAATATTTTCGGTACGGAAGATTTTGTGTTCATCAGGATCGATATTGAAAAATTCCAGCTGATCAATTCCTTTTTTGGAATGGATGAGGGTGATAATTTATTAAAGTATATGGCAGATTATCTGCAGAATGTGGAAAAAGAATATCGTTATATTACTTATGGAAGAATTGAGGCAGATATTTTTGCGGTATGCTTTTCTTATGAAAATGAGGAAGAGATCACAGACTTTGTGAAGAAATTCACGAATCAGATGGAAAAATATCCTCTGGATTTTGATATCACGCCTTTCTTTGGGATATATCTTGTGAAAAACCGTGATCTTTCCATCAACGAAATGTATGACAAAGCCAATCTTGCATCCAAAAACTGTAAGGGAAATTATATCCAGAACTATTTCTTTTACACAAAAGAGATGAGCGAGGAGATCATCAAGGAGCAGCACATCATCAACAATATGAAGAATGCGCTGAAGAACGAAGAGTTTGTGCTGTATTTGCAGCCCAAATATGAACTTCAGCGAAATTCCATTGCAGGAGCAGAGGTTTTGGTGCGATGGATCACAGCAGATGGCAGGATGATATCGCCGGGAGAATTTATCCCGGTATTTGAGCGGAACGGTTTTATCCTGAAGCTGGATCAGTATGTCTGGGAAAAGACATGCCAGCTGCTTGCGGGATGGAGAGATGAGGGAAGAAAAATATTTCCGGTTTCCGTCAATATTTCGCGTGTAAGTCTTTATAATCCAAAAATTGTGGATGTGATCTGTGGACTGACAGAAAAATACAATATTCCACCGGAATGGCTGCAGTTAGAACTGACAGAGAGTGCATATACAGGAAACCCAAAAGCAATCAAAGAGATGATGGAACAGCTTCAGAAAAAAGGTTTTTCTATTTTGATGGACGATTTTGGAAGTGGTTATTCCTCGCTGAATGTACTAAAAGATATTGCGGTTGACGTCCTGAAAATTGATATGAAGTTTCTGGATGGCTCCGGAGATGATGGCAGGAGTGAAAACATTCTGGCATCGGTAGTCCGCATGGCAAAGTGGCTGAACATGCCGGTCGTAGCTGAGGGTGCGGAGCGCAAAGAGCAGGTATCGTTTCTGCACAGCATCGGATGCGAATATGTGCAGGGATTTTATTTTGCAAGACCAATGCCGGTAAAAGAATATGAAAAGCTGTTGTATGAACAGCCATACTTTGAAGATGATGAGACAAGGAGAACATCCAACGACACGAATGCCATATGGACGGCGAATATGCAGATGGAAATGATTTTCTCCAACATGATGCAGGCAGCCGCAATTTATGAGTACAGCGACGGAAATATTGAAGTGGTGCGTGTAAATGACGCTTATTTTGACATGTTTGGTTATCATGACACAGACCGTGTGCACAAAGAGATTGAGGGATCCATTGATCATGTTGACAGAGAAAGGTTTATGGATACTTTTGCACAGGTTGTGGAAAATCAAAGCACTGCGGAATGTGAAGTGAAACGTTTTCTCGAGTCTGGCAGGGAAATCTGGATCAAGCTCCGCCTGAAGTATATTAACAGGGTAGGGGAACGCCATATTATTTTTGGCTGCATTGATGATATCACGGTCCAGCGGGAGATGGACAATGAACTTGCAAAGTACCGTCTTGCACTGATGGAAGAAGAGGTAAACGAGAAAACCATGCTTGTCGTGGATGATATGGAGATCAACCGGGCATCGCTGGAGAGTATTTTTGAAACAGATTACCGTATCCTGCAGGCAGGAGATGGGGAAGAAGCACTTCGTATTTTAGAGGAACAGAATTATAAAGTGGATATGATCCTGTTAGATCTGATGATGCCTGGCATGAATGGACAGACTTTTATGCAGGAAAGGAAGAATGATCCAAGGATCTTAAATATTCCGGTGGTGATCATCACAGCGGATGATACAACAGAACAACAGGTATTGACGATGGAATTAGGTGCAAGCGATTACATTGTAAAACCGTTTATTCCGGAGATCGTGACCAGACGTGTGCAGAATGTCTGGGATTCCACAAGGCGAAAAAAAGAAGTTCTGCAGGAGCATCAGAAGTAGTGGATAAGCAAAAAAAACTGCGTGTGTTTTATTCAGATATCAGTGCCTTGCGTGACAGATCAGATCAACCACAGTTGTGGGAGTTTTTGTGCTGCGCCAGACAACAGAAAATAAAACAATGTAAAAATGAAGATGACAGGCTTCGTGCCTTTGGGGCAGGTTTGTTATTGGAATACGGTCTGCGGCAGTATGGTTACACGCAGACAATACCTGTGGGATCGCCTGCTGCAGCAGAGTGGGAGCAGACCGGACAAACACGGTCTTTGCAGCAGGTAAGATTCGTTTATGGTGAAAATGGGAAGCCGTATCTTGGGACAGGACAGGGAGAACGGCTTCCGCTTATGTTTAACCTCAGCCATTCGGGCATGTATGTGGCAGCAGCTTTTGGCACAGAGGATATAGGTGTGGATGTGGAGCTGATGCGCACCGGAAAACAGAAGATCGCACAGCGTTTTTTTGCAGAAGATGAGAGAAAATATCTGGAAAAATATTGGACAGATGAGGCTTTTACCGGAATATGGACGAGGAAGGAAGCCTATATCAAGGCGGTTGGAACAGGGATCGCAATGTCTTTGGATTCTTTTTCCACGATGGAAGAACAGGTGGGAGAATATTATCTGAAAACATGGAACGTCAAACGGGATGTCTGGCTGTCTGTCTGCCGGAAAGGGAGTGTGATCGAACGCTGTCTGCCGGAGAAAATCGCATTAGAACAGGTGTTTTTATAAGAGACAGATCTGCAGATCATAATGAGAATGGTACAGGATCAGTACCGATAGAGATGGAAAATGGAGGTTGGGATTCATGTATGACGAGTTGACCGAACAGGACATAAAAAAAATGGAAGAAGAGATTGAGTATCGGAAGCTGGTTGTGAGAAAAAATGCGCTGGAAGCAGTCAAAGAGGCACGTGCACATGGCGACCTCAGTGAAAATTTTGAATACCATGCAGCAAAAAAAGACAAAAATCAGAATGAGAGCCGTATCCGTTATCTGGAGAAAATGATCAGGACAGCAAAGATTATTTCTACGGATTCTGCGGATGATGAAGTCGGAATGAACAATACCGTTACGGTCTATTTTGAGGATGATGACGAGGAAGAAACCTATAAAATTGTCACAACCATCCGCGGCAATTCCCTGAAAAATCTGATCAGTAACGAATCGCCGCTCGGAAAAGCATTGTTGGGACACAAAATAGGTGACCGCTGTGAAGTAAAAGTAAACGATAACTATTCCTATTTTGTGGAGATACGAAAAATCGAGAATACGGTGGATGATGGAACGGATAAACTGAGAAGTTTTTAAGATATAAGAAAGAAGATTGAGGAACAAAAAGATGAGATTAACAGAATTATTAAACAAAGATGAAGTGACGATTTCCTGCGAGCTTTTTCCACCAAAACAGGGTGCGCAGCTGGAAAATTATAAAAATATCGTAAAAGATATGGCGGCATTAAAGCCGGCATATATGAGTGTCACTTACGGCGCAACAGGTGGAACATCTGATTATACGGTAAAGCTTGCAGAGGAAGTACGTAACAATAACATTCCGGCGTTGGCACATCTGACCTGTGCCTCTTCCACCAGAGAAAAGGTGGCATCTGTCATTGAGGAGTTAAAGGCAGCAAATATCGAGAATATCCTTGCACTCCGTGGCGATATTCCTGCAAATGCAGATTTTCCGCTGCCGGATCAGTACAAGCACGCAAGTGAACTGATCGCAGATATCAAAGCACAGGGTGATTTCTGTATCGGTGGTGCATGCTACCCGGAAGGACACCCGGAAGCAGCAACGATTTTTGAAGATCTCGACCATTTGAAAGAGAAAGTGGATGCAGGATGCGAGTTCCTCACCACACAGATGTTTTTTGACAATAACATTTTATACAATTTTATGTACAAGGCATTAAAAAAAGGAATAGATGTTCCGATTGTAGCAGGCATTATGCCTGTCACCAACGCAAGCCAGATCAAACGTATCACATCTTTGTCCGGCAATATGGTTCCACCGAGATTTCTTGCGATCGTAGACAGGTTTGGAGACAACCCGGCAGCAATGCGTCAGGCGGGAATTGCATATGCAACAGAGCAGATCATTGATCTGATCGCCAACGGTGTCAATCATGTGCATATTTACACGATGAATAAACCGGATGTTGCAGGAGAGATTTTAGACAATCTTTCCAATATCTATGTGAGATAGTGGATGTAAAATGATTGCTTAAAATGTGAAGAAAAATCAATATTTTTGAAATGACAGGATACCTCCTGGGCAGATACGGGTAACAACCCCGAACCTGCCGGGAGGTATTTTTGCGTACTTGAAGAAACAAAGTGCATTTTTCGTGCGGTCTGCTGCATAAAATATTCGTGTGACCATTGTGTGACCGGGGATACCTATAATAACACAAGGATTTATAAAAAATTCAATGGATGAGCGGAGGAGATGGAGAGTGAAGAAAAAATACATGCTTATGGGAATCGCTGCAGTATTGATCCTGGCAACGATGGTTGGCGGAACGCTTGCAGCTCTGAATACAAAAAGTGAAAAGGCAGTGGCAAATATTTCCATTAAGAGTGTGGGAGTCACGGTGATCGGGGATCAACCTGTGGCACTGGCAGACGGCGGGGAAAAAGAACCGGTTACGATCGTGCCGGGGGAAACGATCATCATGCCGAAGGCAGTACAAAACGATATCCCGGATGGTTATGATGTGTATGTAAAAGTAGTCATTTATCATGCATGGGATACAAAAAGCGGCGGACTTGTGAGTGCAGGGGAGGCGGATGATATCTATGTACATAATCAGGACTGGATCATCGGGTATGAGGATGATGAGCAGATGGTGATGTACTACACAAAGCCGCTGGCTCCAGAACAGACGACAACAAACTTTATGGACGGAATTCATTTTAAGGAATCTATGGGAAATGGATTTGCAGATGCAGTCTATACGTTAGAATACGAAGTTACGGCAGTTCAGGCGAATAACGCAAAAGATGCGATCGCAGCAGAGCTTGGCGTGTTCCCGGAGTTTGATGAAAATGGAACGATTTTGTCTGTTTCAGAAACAAGATAACGGTTGAAGGAGATTGGAGCATATGAAAATAAAAAACATAGCAGCCGTTCTGTTGCTTATTTGGACTTGTGGATCTTCATCGGTGGTCAGTGCGGCGGAAATTCAGACTGTGCAGCTGACAGAGGAAAATCAGCTTGTGTATACAAAAGATAAGACAGAGCTTGCCGGTGCTTTTGATGGCATGGCACCCGGAGACAGCAGGACCGTTGTCATTAAAATTGAGAATCAAAACAGTCATAAAGCATCTTTTTTTATTTCGCAGAAGACAACGGATGCTTTGGAAGAAGCAGGAAAAGCGTCTGGCGGAGCATATGAGTTTCAGGTGGAGATCGGCAATGATACCGGAAGGATATCTTTGCTGGATGCAGATGCCGGTGGATATGCGGAAAATGTGGCAAGTGCCGAAGGTTTAGCAGAAATTACGGAATTGAATGAGTATCGTTATATGACAGCACTGGATCCGGGGGAGTCGGCGGATATCTATGTGACATTGACCTTAGATGGAGAGGGTATGGACAGCGCAGATGGAATTGATTATTCGCGCACAGCCGGTGCGATGGAATTTGAATTCCGGGCGTACTATGCAGACGACAGAAAGCCGGTGGTGGTTACAAATTATGTAACGGAGCACGGAGAAGACAATGTGGTGACAAAGATTGTAAAGAAAGTGATCCCAAAGACAGTTACAGAACAGCTGGTTCCACTGGCAAACGGTGTCAGGACAGGAGATACTCTGACAGTGACAGTATCTGCAGGAGTTCTGGTGGCAGGTATAGTGATTGTTAGTATAGCAGTGAAAAAAAGAAAGGTGGAGCGCAAGTCATGAAAAAAGTAAAAAAAATAATTACGGGCTTTCTTACGGTTTTTATCTTCATGGCGCTGGTGCTTCCAATGACAACGGTGAAAGCTTCGGAGGAGAAAGAAGCGGTGGAAAAAAGAATGTATACAGTGACATTCCGTGCGGGAAATATTGCATGTTTTGATATAGATAAGATCACTGTTTCCGAAGGGATGGAAGTGACAAAAAACTATATTAAGGTAAAAGTTGCAAAGGGAGATACACTTGCTTTCACAGTGCCTGGCTGGGAAAGTGATGCAAGGCTGACATCATGGTTTTCTAACTGCCTGCACTATGAAAAAGAGGCAGCATATGGGCTGAAAGCTTTTAACGGCGTTGTTGGAACTGCGGTGGAGCGGAATACAGAGTATGTTTTGGATTATAAACGTCTGATTGATCCGGTTTCCTATACGGTGAGTTTCATAGACAGTCAGACGAAGGAGCAGATAGCGGCTCCGCAGATCACCTATGGAAATGCAGAGGAAACGATCACGGTCATTCCGGTGACTGTTCCGGATTATACACCGGTAGAGAGCAGTAAAATTATAAAACTGGAAAAAGGGAAAGAGAACACGGCAACGTTTGAATACCGCTACACCGGGGCTGTGGAGACGATCACCAGCACGGTGACAAATGTGGTTCCGGGCACAACACGGACAGAGACAGTTGTGAACGAGGTTGAGGAGACGGTCATCGTTCCCGGAACCTCCCAGCCGACAGGATTTACTGCAAATGTAGTAAATAATGCGTCAAATGCAGTGAATGCGCCGGTAGGCAATACAGCAAATAACGTGGCAGATAATAACGCAAATAATGCAGCGGACAATGCGGTAAATGCTCCGGCAGATGATAATGAAGACCAGACCGTAGACGATAGCAATGTTGAAATTCCGGAGGAGCAGACACCGTTGGTGGATGGAGATGGGAATGATGGAGTTGTCGCCATCGAAGAGAGCGAGACACCGTTGGCGAACACAGCAGAGGATGCGAGTACCGCTTCCGGTGATGTGAACGGGAAAGATGCAGACCTTGCAGCGCAGGAGATCGATGCAGCATCCGTACCTGTGGCAGTGCCGGTGATTGGCGGTATCACGGCAGTTTTTGTTGTGGGACTGATTGTTTTCCTTATATATAAAAATAGAAAAAAGTCGAAGTAACCAGGATTTTTAGGTACAGTATTCGACTTTTATGGCAATACATGCATGTTAGACTTACAGGAAAAATCTGGCAGTCAGAGCCGGAAAAGAGGAGGAGAACTGCATGCTGACGATTCGTACTCTGGGGAAATTTCAGATAAGGAATGAAGAACATATTGTGAATGAGGAAGAAATACGATCTCCGAAAATGATAAATTTACTGGCGTATCTGATTCTTCACAGAAATCAGACACTGACGTTTTATGACATGGCGGATGCGTTGTGGCAGGAGGAAGAAACGGGAAATCCGGCAGGGGCATTGAAGAATCTGATGTATCGTCTGAGAGTTCTTCTGAAGAAAAACTTTGGAGAAGAGGACTTTATCCTGACCGATCATGGTTCCTATCGCTGGAATCCCAGACTGGAAGTGGCAGTGGATGCAGAACGATTCGAACAAATATTCGAATTGGCAAAGCAGAAACCTATTTCAGAGGGTGAGACAATCCAGAAACTAAAAGCGGCGCTTGCACTTTATCAGGGTGATTTCATGACAAAAGTTGCAGATATGCACTGGGTGATGATGCTGAATACTTATTATCACTCTTTGTATTTAAACTGCGTCCGTGGATAACCAGGCGCTTAACGCCACCATCAACTCCCAGTCGCTGCTCCAGACACCTGAACAGTTCCGCAATATCACGCTACGCGTGAATCAGGACGGTTCGGAAGTGCGTCTGGGGGATGTCGCCACCGTGGAAATGGGGGCGGAAAAATATGACTACCTGAGCCGCTTCAACGGTAATGCCGCGTCCGGGCTGGGGGTGAAACTGGCCTCCGGCGCTAACGAAATGGCGACCGCGCAGCGGGTGCTAGAGCGTCTGGATGAGCTGTCGCATTTCTTCCCGCACGGACTGGAGTACAAAGTCGCCTACGAAACCACCTCGTTCGTAAAGGCCTCCATCGAAGATGTGGTGAAAACCCTGCTCGAAGCTATCGCGCTGGTGTTCCTCGTGATGTACCTGTTCCTGCAAAACTTCCGCGCTACGCTGATCCCCACGATTGCGGTGCCGGTGGTGCTGCTGGGTACCTTTGCGGTGCTGTATGCCTTCGGTTACAGCATCAACACCCTGACCATGTTCGCCATGGTGCTGGCGATCGGTCTGCTGGTGGATGATGCCATCGTGGTGGTGGAAAACGTTGAGCGCATCATGAGCGAGGAAGGGCTTTCGCCCCGCGAGGCCACGCGCAAATCGATGGGACAGATTCAGGGCGCGCTGGTCGGTATCGCCATGGTGCTGTCGGCGGTATTTATCCCGATGGCGTTTTTTGGCGGCACCACGGGCGCGATTTATCGCCAGTTCTCGATCACCATCGTCTCTGCAATGGTGCTCTCCGTACTGGTGGCGATGATCCTTACCCCTGCCCTGTGCGCGACGCTGCTGAAACCGCTGCATAAGGGCGAACACCACGGTCAAAAAGGCTTCTTCGGCTGGTTTAACCGCATGTTTAACCGCAATGCGGCGCGCTATGAAGCGGGCGTGGGTAAAGTACTGCACCGCAGCGTGCGCTGGATGGTGGTTTATGTCCTGCTGCTCGGCGGCATGGTCTTCCTGTTCCTGCGGCTGCCAACCTCGTTCCTGCCGCTGGAAGATCGCGGCATGTTTATCACCTCCGTACAGTTACCCAGCGGCTCGACCCAGCAGCAGACCCTGAAAGTGGTGCAGAAGGTTGAGAACTACTTCCATACTCAGGAGAAAGATAACGTGGTCTCCGTCTTCTCCACCGTCGGCTCTGGCCCTGGCGGTAACGGGCAGAACGTGGCGCGTATGTTTGTGCGCCTGAAAGACTGGGACCAGCGCGACAGCGATACCGGCTCCTCCTTTGCCATCATTGAGCGTGCAACCAAAGCGTTCAACAAAATCAAGGAAGCGCGCGTTTTCGCCAGCAGCCCGCCCGCCATCAGCG
>OMGL01001423.1_pt1 | contig 14802 bp, 13 predicted proteins | sample 1645831 | NCBI WGS metagenome assembly OMGL01 (sample SAMN00849301, study PRJEB25192) | human gut metagenome | reverse complement strand
GAGCTGTCCTCCCTCCTCATAGCCAACATATCCCGGAGGCGAACCAATCATTTTCGATACACTGTGTTTCTCCATGTACTCAGACATATCTACTCTTATGAGAGCATTCTCTGAGCCGAACATTGCATCCGCAAGTGCCTTTGAAAGCTCTGTCTTGCCGACACCGGTAGGGCCAAGAAACAAGAATGAGCCTATAGGTCTTTTCGGATCCTTAAGTCCAACCCGTCCGCGTCTGATTGCCTTCGCTACCGCAGTAACAGCTTCATCCTGCCCGACAACACGCTCATGAAGTATCTTTTCAAGATTCATAAGTCTCTCAGACTCCTCCATTGCAAGCTTCTTGACAGGAATTTTCGTCCAGTCGGACACAACATCCGCTATCTCGTTCTCCCCTACAACCATGCGCTTGTTATGCTTATCGTTTTCCCATTTTTCCTTGAGCTTTTCAAGCTTCTCGAGCTTCTTAAGCTGCTTTTTCTTGATTTCCCCGGCTTTCTCATAAGCCTCTTCCTTAATCGCCGCTTCCTTCTGCGCATCCATTGCCGAAATCTCGTCCTCAAGGCTCTTGATCGCATCCGGCTTTAAATACACGCCAAGCCTTGTCTTAGAGGCTGCCTCATCTATAAGGTCAATAGCCTTATCCGGCAAAAATCTGTCGTTGATATATCGCGATGACATCTTGACTGCTGCCACAAGTGCCGCATCCGAAATCTTAACGCCATGGTGCTTCTCATAAGCCGGCCTTATTCCCTTTAATATCTCAACAGTCTCATCCTCGGATGGTTCCTCGACATTCACAGGCTGGAAACGTCTCTCAAGTGCCGCATCCTTCTCGATGTACTTGCGGTACTCCTCCAAGGTTGTGGCTCCGATTATCTGAACCTCACCTCTTGCAAGTGATGGTTTAAGGATATTGGAGGCATCTATAGCCCCCTCCGCTCCGCCTGCACCTATGATTGTGTGAAGCTCATCTATAAAGAGCAGTATATTTCCTGCTGCCTTTACCTCTGCGATAACCTTCTTAATTCTCTCCTCAAACTCACCTCTGTATTTGGAGCCTGCCACCATTCCGGACAAATCAAGCGTGAGAAGTCTCTTATCCGCGATAGTCTCCGGGACATCACCCTCAACAATCTTGAGTGCAAGTCCTTCAACAACCGCCGTCTTACCGACGCCCGGCTCACCGATAAGGCATGGGTTATTTTTTGTTCTTCTGCAGAGAATTTGAACTGCACGTGCAATTTCGCTTTCTCTGCCGATAATATTATCGATTTCGCCCTGCTTAGCACGTTCGGTAAGATTAGTACAGTAAGTATTGAGGAATTTTCTTGAATCATCCTTTGCTCCTCTTTTACCCTTTCTGCGCTTTTTGCCGTTTGGCTGAGAATCGGAATTATCGGTGGTAATTTCTTCTTCACCGTCTTCTGTCGGAGAAAGAGCACCGTTAATTAAGTCGGAAAAAGGCATAGTTTGAGCGCCGTCAAAATTTTCAGGATTAAACATTTCGGACAAATTATCAAGATTAAAATCGCCCATATTTTCCATAAAATCAGCCATTTGCTCGCTTGCAGCTTCAATTTCCTCGTCGCTGATGCCAAGCTTATCAATCATTTGATTAATTGAGCCGATATTAAGCTCCCTTGCACATTTAATGCAAAGCCCTTCAGGAGTAACCTTATCATTTTCCATTTTTTGAATAAACACAACCGCAGGCCTTTCACCGCAGCGTGAACACATTTGCTGTTTCATTAAATCACCTCATAATAGGTAGTCAGCTTATTTTTCAGAGGAATCGCTTTTTTCTTTATTTTCCTTGAGCTGACGAATAAATCCCGGTGCGTAACCGAAAAGGGACGCAAAAGCAAGAATTGCAGAAATAATAACCATAATCATTATTACGGTATTATTAAGTTCCAAGCCTTTAAAGAAGTCAATGCTGAGAAGCGCACCGTCAGGGCCGATAGCAATAATTGTTATCATAAAAGTATAAAATACAACAGTTGCAAGTTTTCCCCAAATCTCAGCGGCAACAGGGCGCATACCCTTTGACATCAAAATAGCTGCGCCGATAATCATTAACAGTTCTTTAAATATAAAAAGGAACAAAATATACTTAAGCGGACCGTCCCAAAACTTAACAAGCAAAATAATAACAATTGCTATCTGTGACAGTTTATCCGCAATAGGGTCAAGAATTTTGCCGAGATTTGACACCATATTATATTTTCTTGCAATTTTGCCGTCAAATACATCGGTTAAAGCCGCAACAATCATAGTTATAAAAGCGGCTATGTATTGTTCTTTAATAAAAAGAACGGAAAAAACAGGAATAAGTGCAATTCTTACAAAGCACAACCAGTTAGGAATTGTATTCCAATTTTCAAAAAGGTCTTTAACATTTTCATTAAATTTACTCATAGCTTATCCTCCTCATATCAAAGGGTTGAATTTATTAATATATTCTATAATCACACTGCTTCTAAGCTGTGTAACAAACTGATTTTGCGTGGTCATAATATCAAGCACAAATTCACAAACAGCTGAAATAACAATCAAGTAAGCGCCGGATTTAACCAAGCCGAATACTCCGCCGAAAAAGCTGTTTGTTTTGTGAAAAGGAAGTTCCTTCTCTTTTCTTATTTTTTTTGCAAAAGAAAGTATAATATTTGTTATTACATAAAAAAGAACAAAAGTCAATAGAATTAAAAGTATTTTAATAATTTCTTGAACAATAGGACAAAGAATATTATCCGTTATATAAACAGCGGCTTCGTTTGAATTAATATTTGAAAGCGATTTAACAGTCGAATTATCCTTTACAAAAAATGAAAAGGTGTTTGCAAAAGATTTAACGTTTTCTGTAAATTTTGTTATTTCGCCCGAATCATTAAGCTTTTTTGATACATATTCAAGAATATATCTTCTTACAACTTTATTATATATTATACCATTATAATTATTGCCTACAAAAAGAGAAAGCGGAACTGCAATAATAAAGCGAAGTGCTGACAAAAGTGAAATTAAAAATCCCCTTTTAATACCGACAAAAACGGTCAAGGCAACAAATATAACAAGTGTTAAATCAACAAGATTCATTATTTATCACTCTCATTTCTTTCAATAAGAGATTGCCTGTGAATAAATACAGCAGAGCCCATTTGGCAAATTGATTTAACGGAATCGTCAACGCTTACTCTTTTCTTTTGCTTCATATTGCCAAGAGAATAAGTAACGATATTACTGTCGGTCAGCACACTCACAACGCTTGGCGATGCCGAAATATATCTGATATTACCGTTAACCGTTGTTTCGCTTTTTGTATTGCCCCCTGCTCTTACTCTGACAAGTTTATTTTCCGTAGAATTGCTGTAATCGTTATAAGCCAAAACAAGCTCGTCATTAGGAGTAAACGTATAGCAAACAGTATTTATTTTTCCACATTCAAAAACGTTCTTTAATTTTTTTTGATTAGAAACAATGCCGATATAATCGTCTGCCACAACGTATAAATTATCGCTGTTGTATTTAAGTTCAAGAACGTTACAGTTTGGCAAATCAAGAATTGCCTTTGGCTCACTTGTGCCGACATTCATAGTATAAAGTTTTGCCTTAAGCTGAGCATTTTTACTGTTTAGTGCAACAAAAGCAATTTTGCTGCCGCTGTTATTAATCGCAATGTCAACAATATAGCCATAATCCAAATCATAGCTCATTTTTTTATCAAGCGATTTATTGTAAACAGTCACGTTGCAAAGCTTATCGCCGGAAAGAGTTGCAAGCACAGTGTTTCCGTTTTTAGCTACGTCGCCGCAAAGAATATTACCTTTGAGTTCATTTTCATACACATTTTCGCTGGTATTGTCAAGGCGCATTTTTGTACTTCCCTGGTCAACAAGCAAAGAATAAATACCTGAAGTTTTAATAACAGGATTTGAATAACCGTGGTCAAAAGTATACTTAGCGACTGCCTTTTTTGTATCAATAACAGTAAAGGTTGACGGAGTTAAAACACCAAGCTTATTATTAATATTTTTAACTGTCACATTTTGAGATGAATCAAGATTATAAGAAAAATTATTTTTTTCGACATTTTGGGAAATGGAAAGTTTACCGCTTGAATCGGTAAAATGCTCTTTAACGGTATTAATATTAATCTCGCAAACCTTCATTACAATTAATACTGCAACAACAATGGCAATTATAATCCAAATGATAGTTTTATTTTTTCTGTCTTTTTTTGCTTTCAGCTCTTTTTTGCGCATTTCACGCTGATTGCCTGCCACATATCTCACCTGCCTAATAATTAATCTTATTCAAATAAAGCCCCTGTGGCGGAGCAGTTTTGCCCGCACGCTTACGTTCTTTTGAAAGAATTATATCTTTCAACTCATCTTTTTTTATTTTTCCTTCAGACACAAACAAGAGAGTGCCAACCATAATTCTTACCATATTGTAAAGAAATCCGTCAGCTTCAACTTTAAAATATACAATATCTCCCTCTCGCCAAACCTTAAAAGATTTCACACTTCTTACCGTATCCTCAACGTCGCTTTTAGCCGAGCAAAATCCCGAATAATCGAAAGTGCCGACATAAGCCTGCGCCTGAGAATTAAGATAATCGGCATCAATGAAACGCCTGTAATAATAAGCATATTTCGGTAAAAAAGCATTAGGCCTTTTGCCATTATAAAGCTTATAAATATATTCTTTTGATTTGCAGGAATATCGAGGGTGAAAATCACTTTCACATTCCTCGCAATCAATAACGGCAATATCACCTGGAAGCTTTGAATTAAGTGCCATAATAACGCCCTCATTTGAAATATTCATATCTGTTTCAAGAGTGAGAACATACATATTTGCATGAACAAACGAATCCGTTCTGCTGCAACCGGTCACGTCAAGTCGCTTTAAAAAGACCTTTTCAACAGCGTCTTGAAACACCTCTTGAACGGTAACAGCATTTTTTTGCACCTGCCAGCCATGATATGAAGAGCCGTCATATTGAATTGTTATTTTTAGTTTTCTCATATTACCTTTTTAAATATAAAATTAAACGAAATAAGAAGCGCAATAAACACAATTACTGCCGCAAGAGCAATATAATCTCTTGCCTCAAATTTCATAACCTTCATTTTTGTCCTGCCTTCGCCGCCACGGTAGCAACGGCATTCCATGGCATATGCAAGCTCATTAGCTCTCCGAAACGCTGAAATAAAAAGAGGAATGAGAACGGGAACAAGTGCCTTCGCCCTATGGATAAGACCTCCTGAATCCATATCCGCACCACGTGATTTTTGAGCGGACATAATTTTATCAATTTCTTCAATCAAGGTAGGAATAAATCTTAAAGCAATGGTCATTGTCATCGAAATTGAATGAACGTCAATTTTTAATATTTTAAGCGGCTTCATCAGCCTTTCAAGCCCATCTGTAAGCTCATTAGGCGAAGTAGTGTACGTTAAAAGCGAGCTTATAACAACAAGGGTAATAATTCTAATTGCCATAAACACGGCAGTCATAATGCCGTCCTCGGTTATTTTGAGCTTCCAAATTTGAACAAGCGGCTCACCCTTACCGTAAAAAAGATTAAGAACAGCCGTAAACAAAATAATAATTGCAAGAGGCTTGATACTTTTAAACACCGTTTTAAGAGGTATTTTGGAAATAAGCACAAGCGCAATTGTTGCAACTACAATAACACCGAGAGCAGGCAGAGTTTTGCAAATAAAAATTGCAACTATAAGCAAAACAGTAAGAATAATTTTCATTCTTGAATCCATTTTGTGAACAACGGAATTGCCCGGAAAATACTGACCTATCGTGATATCAGTAATCATTAATAAGCACCTCCCGCCAAAAGCCTTTTATATTCTTCAACGCCCTGCTCAACCGTATAAATATCGGTTCGGCAATCAACGCCCGACGCCTTAAGTTTCAGGAATATATCTGTTATTTCAGGAACATTAAGCCCCATTTTCTTAAGCTCGTCGCCATGAGAGTATACCTCATTTACACTGCCGCAAAAAGCAAGCTTGCCCTTATTCATAACAATAACCTTTTTGCAAAGCTTGGCAACGTCTTCCATAGAATGGGAAACAAACAAAACAGTATTTCCCATTTGGCTTTGATATTCTTTAATAAGATTAAGTATAGTATCCCTGCCCTTAGGGTCAAGACCGGCACACGGTTCGTCAAGAATAAGCACCTGAGGCTCCATAGCAATAATTATGGTTCCAGTATACAGGCTCAAACTTAGATGCGATTGCAACACGTCTTTTTTGACCACCGGAAAGGTCAAACGGTGATTTTTTTGAAAATTCATCAAACGAAAGACCTACAAATTCCATACTTTTTCTTATTCGTTTGTCAATTTCGGCTTCATCAAGCCCCATTTGTTTTGGCCCAAAGGCTATTTCCTTATAAACATCCTCTTCAAAAATTTGATATTCGGGATATTGAAAACAAAGACCGACAGCAAAACGAACCTGCCTGATTTTTTTTCTGTTTTCTTTAGTCCAAATATTTTCACCGTCAAGAATAACATTGCCCTTATGAGGCTCAAGAAGCCCGTTTAAATGCTGAATTAAGGTAGACTTGCCGGAGCCTGTATGACCGATGATACCAACAAGTTCGCCTTTTTCAATTTCAAGGCTTACATCATCAAGTGCAGCAGTTTGAAACGGAGTTCCCATACTGTAAAGATATTCAAGATTTTCGCAGACAAGAAACGCCATTTATACTTTTGCCTCCAAAGTTTTCTTTAAAAATTCAACGCAATCATCTGCGTTTAAAATTGTATTTTCACTTTTTAATCCAAGCCTATGTATAAGCTCTGTTGACTGAGGAACGTCAAGACCGAGGGACTTAACCTCATCAAATTTTGAAAACACGTTTTGCGGTGTATCATCAAGTTTAATTTCACCGCCGTCCATAACAACTACCCTATCAGCCTGAACTGCCTCATCCATATAATGAGTTATAAGAACGATAGTAATTCCGTCTTCCTTATTAAGCTTTTTAATCGTACTTAAAACCTCTTTTCTGCCGCTTGGATCAAGCATAGCAGTAGGCTCATCAAGAACGATACACATTGGCTTCATAGCAATTATGCCTGCAACGGCAACACGCTGTTTTTGACCTCCGGAAAGCTTATTCGGCGCTTTAAGGCGATATTCATACATACCCACCGTTTTAAGGGCATTATCAACCCTTTTTCTTATTTCTTTAGGTTCAACTCCTAAATTTTCAACGCCAAAAGCAACGTCCTCCTCAACAATAGAGGAAACGATTTGGTTATCGGGATTTTGGAAAACCATTCCGACCTTGCGCCTGATATCAAATATAGTTTCATCGTCAACAACTTTTTGACCGTCAACGATAACCTCACCGCTTTGAGCAATATTAATACCGTTAATAAGCTTAGCCGTTGTTGATTTACCTGACCCGTTATGGCCTAAAATTGCAACAAAGCTGCCTTTTTCTATTGTCAAATTAAAATTCTTAAGCACATCAACAGTAACCTGATTTTCATCGTCATCATCAATCGCATAAGAAAAGTTTACATTTTTAAATTCAATTAAATTCATTATTTCAACATCCAAATTGCCGTTGAGCCGCAAGGAAGAACTCTGCCGTTTGAAGAAACAGGAATACCAATTTCATCAGCGCTAACCTTTCCGCCTCGTTTATTAGTAATTACATCATCAAGAATATATTTCATAACAGAAGCTGAAAGCCCTGTAGTATACGAATTAAGCATAACCATAAGCGGTTTATCAGAAAGCACCTGCTCAACAAGTTTTACAAAATCGTAAATGCTGTCCTCAAGATGCCATATTTCACCTTTAGGACCTCTGCCGTAGCTCGGAGGGTCAAGAATTACGATATCGTACTTATTGCCTCTCCTGATTTCACGATGAACAAATTTAATGCAATCATCAACAATCCATCTGACTTGACCGTGATTAACTTCGGATGCAGCTGCATTTTCCTTTGCCCATTGAACCATACCTCGTGAAGCATCAACATGAACTACCGAAGCGCCCTCTTTAAGGCAAGCAACCGTTGCACCGCCGGTGTATGCAAAAAGATTAAGAACTCTGACCTCACGACCGTCAGCTTTCGCTTTTTTGATAACCTCTCTTGTAAAATCCCAATTTACTGCCTGTTCCGGAAATATTCCCGTATGCTTAAAGCCCATGGTTTTGATGTTGAAAGTTAAATCCTTATATTTTACCTGCCAAGATGAAGGAATTTTAGTATGTATCTGCCATCTGCCACCACCTGTTCTTGAACGAAGGTAGGTAGCATCAGGCTGAAACCAGTATTTATTTTCCTTTTTACTTTTCCATATAACCTGAGGGTCAGGTCTGACAAGAATCTCTCTCGTCCATCTTTCAAGCTTATAACCGCCGCTGCAATCTATAAGTTCATAATCTTCCCAATCTTTTGAATATCTCATATATTAAATCCTTTATGACAATCTGTTCCTGACAACATCTGCAATTTTGTTGCCAAGGGTTGTTATCTGTTCTAAATCGCTACCCTCAAGCATTACACGAATAAGCGGTTCTGTTCCGCTTACACGGACAAGAACACGACCCTCGCCCATAAGTTCCATTTCAGCCTGCTGAACGGCAGAAATGATATACTCATCATTATTGTATTTTTGCTTACCCTCAGGTGTAACCTTAACGTTTATAAGCACTTGAGGATAAACCTTCATAATTTTAGCCAACTCAGAAAGCTTTTTACCTGATTTAACTACTGCTTCAATAAGCTGAACACCTGAAAGTTCGCCGTCACCCGTTGTTGCGTAATCGAGAAAAATAACGTGACCGCTTTGTTCGCCTCCGATATTGTAGCCTTCCTTTAACATTCTTTCAAGAACGTATCTGTCACCTACTGCGGTTTTGGCACAGGAAATATCATTTTCCTCGCAGAACTTAAAGAATCCCATATTGCTCATAACCGTAACAACGGCGGTATTTTTAGCAAGATTGCCTTCGTCTTTCATTTTCTTTGAGCAAATAGCAATTACCTTATCACCGTCGACAAGTTCGCCGTTTTCATCAACAGCAAGCATTCTGTCTGCGTCACCGTCAAAAGCAAGACCCAAATCAAGCGAAGCATCCTTTACAAATCGCATAAGTTCCTCTGGATGAGTTGAGCCGCAATTGTCGTTTATATTTGTTCCGTCAGGTGTATCGGAAAGCATTAAGCATTTAGCACCCAACGAAGTAAATATTTCCTTAGCACAAACCGAAGCACTGCCGTTAGCGCAGTCAAGAGCGATTGAGAGACCGTCGAAACGAACATCCGTTGTTGAAACAACGTGTTTAACATAATCACTGACTGCCGTTTTGCAATAAAGCCTATTGCCGACTTTACCGCCGGTAAGAACCGGAATTTCCTCGGCGTTGTCAAGAATGATTGCTTCAATTTCATTTTCAAGAGCATCATCAAGCTTATAGCCGTTGCCCTGAAAAATCTTAATTCCGTTATATTCGCAAGGATTGTGAGAAGCAGAAATCATAACGCCCGCCTCACAGCCATATTTATCAACCAAATAAGCAACTGCAGGAGTAGGGACAACGCCTACCGAAAGAACGTTACATCCAACCGAGCAAAGCCCCGCCGTAAGTGCCGCTTCAAGCATATCTCCCGAAGCACGAGTATCCTTACCGATAAGAACCGTCGGCTTTGCCGATTTGCTTTCCTTAAGCAAAACCATAGCCGCCGCTCTGCCTATTTGGAGTGCAAGTTCAGAAGTCAAATCAACATTTGCAACTCCTCTTACACCGTCTGTACCAAAAAGTCTACTCATAATAGTTCCTCATTTCTATATAAATTCAATTATTATAAAAGTGATTGTTGACCGGGTTGTTCAATTCCCAAATGCTGATACGCAAGAGGAGTAACACATCTGCCTCTCGGCGTTCTTGAAAGGAAACCTATTTGCATAAGATAAGGCTCATAAACGTCCTCAATAGTAACCGATTCTTCGCCTATAGCCGCCGCAATCGTATCAAGCCCTACAGGACCGCCGTTATAATTTTTAATCATAGTTGTTAATAAAACTCTGTCTATATTATCAAGACCGAGATTATCTATTTCCATTCTTTCAAGAGCGTCAACTGCCGCTTCCTTACTGATTACACCGTCATACTTAACCTGAGCAAAGTCACGGCTTCTTTTAAGAAGTCTGTTAGCAATACGAGGTGTTCCCCTTGAACGAGAAGCAATTTCCATAGCGCCTTTTTCATCAACAGGGATATTAAGAATATCTGCGCTTCTTTTAACTATTGACGAAAGTTGCTCGTTCGTATACATTTCAAGCCTGAAAATCACGCCGAACCTGTCACGAAGAGGTGCGGAAAGCTGACCTGCACGGGTGGTTGCGCCTATAAGGGTGAAATGCGGTAAATCAAGCCTTATTGACCTTGCCGAAGGGCCCTTGCCGATAATAATATCAAGTGCTCCATCCTCCATTGCCGGATAAAGGACTTCCTCAACCTGCCTGTTAAGGCGGTGAATTTCGTCAATAAATAAAACGTCACCCTCCTGCAAATTTGTAAGAAGAGCCGCCAAATCGCCCTGCTTTTCAATAGCCGGACCGCTTGTAACACGAAGATTAACACCCATCTCATTTGCAATAACACCTGCAAGAGTAGTTTTTCCGAGACCGGGAGGACCATACAAAAGAACATTGACGCCTCTGGGGCCTTCATCTTTAATCCCCTTTAAAAACGGAACGACTAAAGAGTCAATCACAGGTAGATACTTGACGTCTTCGAGCGTGAGACGAGACTTGTTGCAAGGAGTGAGGATCGAACTTACAAGCTGCTTCTTTTCGATTTTCCCGAAGAAGAGATCAAAGAAGGAAATACCGGATTTGGATTCAAAGTAGTCCTCGAAATCAATATTAGAAGACTCTCTGTCTACGCCGAAGATTGCCATTCGGATAAGTTTGCCATCCGGCCCGAGCATTTCTTGGACCTTTTCCAAAGGCAGGCCCAACGTTTTTGCGATGACCTCCAGCACGAGGAAAAAGCCGCGGTCGGAATAACTGAAAGAGTTCAGGGCTCTTCTCAAGTTTCGATAGGCAAGAGTGAAGAAGATGAAGGCGGTGACTAGACCTTCATCTTCGGAAAGGTCATAGGCTTCTTTGATGAGTTCAAGATTAGCCGCAAAACCTTTCGGGTAGAAACCGTGCAAATCAATCTCTTTCTTAATGTTGCGATAAACCTTCTTCATGGAAACTGGAGGATTGTCGATGCGCTTTCTAAGCTCTGTTTTCACAGATTTGTATCGACGAAAAACACTGTCTCCTGCATCGTCAAGTAATTCAGTGTCGCCTTCTTCTTTTCCTTTAAGTTCGTAAAGTTCCGAAACGTCGTTTTCGATTTCCTGCTGCCACGCCTTGACCACTCGGATATTTGCCATCTCCTGCACATCATCGAGTTCCAACGATTTATAGCCGGAGAGTTCGATCAAAATCTTGGACGTCCAATATTCAACACACAAGGTACTCTGCTGTTCTGAATCCGGAATAGAACGAAGACGGTTGTCACTAAACATTTTTTCAAAGACACTTGTTCTTCTGCGAGGCATTTTTGTTCTCCTTCTATGTTGTTATTTTTGCATTTGAAGCGAAAGAAATTGACGCAGTAAAACCGATTAAAATAAAAATCAATACGCGCCTTGCGACAGAAATTTGACCTTGGAGAGCCTAAGGATGGGAAGAAAACACGATAAAAAAGAAGAAGCATCGATCATTTTGGAGATTCTCAATCGAATACCGCTGAGCAAACGGTTTGTCTCGGTGGACGACATTCTTAATTCTTTGGCATCCGCAGACATTGATGTCAGCAGGCGGTCACTGCAGCGTTACTTGAAGCAAATGTATGACTGCGGCAAATACGGTTTGGTGCGCGACGACCGAGGAAATGCCTACGGTTACCGAAGAGAACGCACGGATTCCATCACCGACAATATTCACTTAAAACCAAATGAATGTCTGCTTCTGAGAATTGCGCAGGAACACATGAAGTATCAGATTCCGGGAACCGTCCTCAAATCGTTGGGATTCTTATTTGATGCGGCTTCCGAAATGCTCAAGGAAAAAGGTTCAAACGCCAAAGAAAATCAATGGCTCAATAAAGTCTGCGTCATTTCATCCTCAATTCCGCAAATGCCTTCCAAGGTACTTCCAAGAATCTTTGATGCGGTCTCCGAAGCGTTGTATTCGGAAAAGAAACTCAGAATCGAATACACCAACATGAACGGCAAAACCACGAGCGCCGTTATCTCTCCTCTTGCCCTGGTTCAGCAAGATGTCCGACTCTACTTAATTTGTCAGTTCGATCATTTCGACAACGTCGTCCATCTGGCGCTTCATCGTTTCAAAAAGGCTGAAGTCACCTCTTTTGATGCGCATCGCCCGGAAGAGTTTGATCTCCAGTCTTACATTCACGACCGTCACTTTAATTACAGCAATGGAGAATGGGTCCACTGGATATTGGAGTTCAAGAGCGATGTCACGGCAAAGAACTTAGAGGAAACGCCTTTCAACACTTCTCAGAAATTGCTTAAAAAAGAAGACGGAACCTGGCGTCTGGAAGTTGACATCCAGGATTCCAGGATGCTGGACGGCTGGGTGGCCATGTGGAAGAACGATGCTCAGATCACGCTCAGTCAAAAGGAATATTTAGAAAGAGAAACCGGTGATTACGGTGAATAACAATAACCGGAGGATCTTCTCCGGTCGCTTGGTTTCTTCAATAGTTATTAAGGATTTCGGACGTCGGTAATGGAGTCATCGACTTCGCTCAGACGTTCTAAAAGCGTTCTGTTAATCTCAAGAAGTTTCTTGTAAGCTGCACGTGTCTTAAATAAATCAATAATGTTCTCTATACGGCGCTGAGCGATGTACGGAGAAATCGGACGCTGGATATAGTCAGCCACGCCCAGCGAATAAGCACGATGCACAACGTCATGCTCTAAGGATGCCGTAATCAGAAAGACAGGAATGCTCTCCACTAATCCTTCTTTGATCGCCTCTTCCAAAAAGGTTAAACCGTCCATCTCAGGCATGACATAGTCAAGAAGGATGGCACAGATGTCTTCTTTTTTCTTGCGGAGAATGTCCAGCGCCTCAGGACCGCTTTCGGCAAATTCGATCTCATGGCTTTGAGAGAACATGATAGACAGGACATCTCTGTTTAGCTCGACGTCATCCACAATCAAAATCGTATTTCTAGCCTGACCCATTTCGTTCTCTCTTTCCCGACCCGTCAAAAGATCAACAAACCAGCTGCATCCAAGATTAGTACCTAACTTCGAAGTGTTCTCGAAATGTTCTTGATGGGTAGCAGCTTCACCTAGGGGCCTAAGAAAACACTCTCTCGACAAGTTATACAGCAATTCAAAATTCCGACGTTATTCAAGAAGCTCAATTTAATCGCCGTCCTGATAGCTTTTAACTATCATATCACCCAAATGTTGTGCACTAAACATTCTGGGAGCAGAAAAAAGTATTGAGAAAAACTGAGGAAACCCTCTCCAAAGAGTGAGTTTCCTCTAAACTATCCCCTTGCCCGAGGTCGAGGGGCTGTGGCCCTAAGAGCCAAAAAAACTTAAAAATCGAATGGGTAGGATCAGAACCTCCAAATTGCCTCCAGTTTCAGCGCCTGATCCACTCTTCCGCCTTGTGCCGCAGAAATTGAATACCTCAGTCCAAAGGTAGCGTTATTCTTTTCTGCTTGAAGCCCTAAAGAAGCTAAGAACGCGTAAGCACCGGTAAATTGTCCGTAAATACGGCTGTTAACCGCTTCGTCCATTGTGGAGAACAAAATCTTTTGCTTTCTATGCCCCGCTTGGAGGACAACCGACGTGTTTAGCTGAGGTCTAAGTTTCCAACCTCCTTTAGTTATAAGATCGGCTCTGAAACCTACTCCGAGCGGAAACTGAATCGTTGAAGTAGTGTGGGGATCGTTCTTGAAAGCCTTCTGCCCGTCTAGCTTGGAATAGTAACGGTCAGTGTTGGTAAGAATATATCTCACGCCGGCATGCGGGACGATATTAACAAGCCGAGTCTTGATGGTACTCTCCGCTCTTATTGCGGCTGTGATCATGTTAGTCGAAGTATCAGCGGAAGCCTTAGCAAATCCCCCCGCTCCTCCAAGATGCTGTGTCACATCAGCATTGTTCCGGTAGTAACCGATATCTCCGGCAACGTTCAAGAACGGCCCCGGTGACCAATAGCCATACAATTCAGCCCCAAAGGTCTCAAACTCGTTCTTAGTATTTGTAATCGGACCTCGAGATTTCGCATTGCCTTTCTGATAGCTGACGGCTACACCCGTAAGGAGATTTTTATCAGCGAACAAATGATCTACGCCGCCGATAAATCCGTAATAAGTACTCGTATAGCCTACGCCGGACATCTTGCGTGTTTCGTAATGACTGACCCTTTCATGTTTGCCGATCGTTTCAAACCAGAGATCGCCTTGACGATGTTTATTCGCCACGTAACCATTCCGATTGAAGTTCTCTGCAATCATGCTCGTTCTCCCCTCAAGAACCTGTGCCGCATTATTAAGAGAAGAGTAAGCCGTCGAAAGTTGACCTCCCGCGAAAGCTAGATTCACAAAACTGTTGTAAATTTGAGCATTTTCTTTGACAGGACGGCCCTCATTATTAAGAACTTCAATGACAAACTTACCGCCCGGACCATAATCTTTTTCTCCTTCCGTATCTAGGATTTCAGTCGCAACTTCTATCGCCTCCACGTCCGGT
>OMGL01001422.1_pt1 | contig 14810 bp, 13 predicted proteins | sample 1645831 | NCBI WGS metagenome assembly OMGL01 (sample SAMN00849301, study PRJEB25192) | human gut metagenome | reverse complement strand
AGGGGGTTCATACGAAATCAGGCATTTGGGAAATTCTGTCCAGAAGTCCTATGAGGAGATTGAACACCTGATGACGGAGATTGTCGCCCAGCAGAACAAGCGCAGGAGAAGTGAGCTGGCTGCACTGCAAAGCCAGATTAATCCGCATTTTCTTTATAACACTCTGGAGTCAATCACCTGGATGATTGAGGGCAACAAAAATAAGGATGCGGTGTTTATGATTTCGGAGCTTGCCAAGATTTTTCGTATAAGCCTGTCAAACGGAAAGACAATTATCAGTATTGAGGATGAGCTGAAGCATTGCAAAAACTATATGAATATACAGAAGTACCGCTATAAGGAGCGCTTTGTGACGGAGTATGATGTCTCGGAGGAAATCCATCAGTTCTGCACTGTGAAGCTTATCATACAGCCGATTCTGGAAAACGCTATATATTATGGTGTAGGGAATATGGATGCTGACGATAATCCAAGGATTCTGGTTAAGGGCTGGAGGACGGATAATGATATATATCTGGCTGTATCTGACAACGGCATGGGAATGAGACAGGAGGATGTTAAGAATATTTTGTCGGATAATAAGAAGGTGCCAAAGCACGGCTCGGGAGTGGGACTGATTAATGTACACACGCGCATCCAGCTGATGTTCGGCGCGAAGTACGGTCTTATTGTCGAGAGCGAGCCTGATGAGGGCACAACGGTAACAATCCATCTGCCGGCGATACCGTATACGGAAGAAAATTGTGAGCTTTTGGAGAATGGGGTTAAAAAGCCCGGGAATGAGGGTGACGATGAAAAAACCTAAAACCACATTTCTGCTGTCTGAAATATGTCTTGCCATATTGCTGCTGCTGTGTGTGCGTCAGATATTTGCAGACGAAAAGCCACAGAAGAGGGTAGCAGTTATCGTTGAGAAATCCGGTGATGAAAAATGGGATTCCTTTTTCAACGGTGTCAAGCAGGCAGCAAGAATGCAGAATATACATCTTATTATCTGTAATACGGATGAGATTGAGAATGCACAGGAGGAGAGAGCCCTGATATATGAGCAGCTGGATAATCAGGTGGATGCTTTTATTATTCAGGCGGCACCGGGGAATGACACAGAGACGGTGCTAAAGGAGCTTCGCACACAGAAGCCGGTTATACTGGTAGCCAATGATGTTCTGGGCAACGCCGGTAAGAGTGGTCAATCGAAGCGCTCCGGTCTGCCGGTTATCATGCCTGATAATTATTCCATGGGCTATGCGCTGGGAGAGGATCTGGTGAACAGAAATGTCATTGAGGGAAGAAGCGTTGGAATTGTAGGCGGGCTTGGAGGGACGGAATATGCCGCAGACAGCAGGCATGGACTGCTTGATGCGCTCGCAGCCTCGGGCTGTGAAATCGCTTTTGATATTGGTGTGACTTATGATGTGTCAATTACTGAGGCACTCAGGCAGCAGAGGACTGTGGATTATCTGTTCGTGCTCGACACAAATGCACTGGAGCAGGCGGCAGCGATGTATGCCGGGAAGGAAGGCACCGGGACGAAGCTCTATGGAATAGGAAACAGCATGAAGTGTGTGTATTATCTGGATGATTCCGTAATTGACGGACTTATTTTAGTTGATGGCTACAGCATGGGGTATAAGAGTATTCTGGAGCTTTCCCATGTGCTGAATAAGCGTTTATATGCCGCTTCGGATCATATCATTGAGTACAGGCTGATTCATAAGGAGGATATTTTCCGGGAGGATGTACAGCAGTTACTCTATACCTATGATTGAGGCTGATATAAATGGGGAATGGAGATTAGTGTGAAAAATAAGCTGATAATAAAGGTTATTATATTATGTCTTATACTATGTATGACGGGCTGTCACAAGGATAATGGTGTAAACAGGAATATTCTTAGGGTTGGTGTAGTGCTGTACACGCAGGATGACCCCTTTATCAATGCGTTGACGGAATGTATGAAGGAAAATTTTGAAAAATATGAGTCGGATACTTTTAAAATAACGATGACGGTCCGTGATGGCAAAAATGATCAGGATATCCAGGACAAGGTTGTTGGTGAGGTGATTGATGCGGGCTGTGACATACTCATTATCGACCTGGTTGACCGGACGGAGCCGTCAAATATAATTAAGATGGCAAAGCAGCAGAATATACCTGTTATTTTCTTTAATCGTGAGCCGGTATATGAGGATATAATGCAATGGGACAAGCTGTACTATGTCGGAGGAGACGCAGCACAATCTGGTACGCTGCAGGGGGAGATTGCGGCAGAGCTTATATGTGGAGATTATGCGGCAGACCGCAACAGCGATGGTAAGATTCAATATGTGCTGCTTGAGGGTGAGGCAGGGCATCAGGATGCTATTATGAGAACCGACAGTGTGGTCAGCACTATTCAGAATGAGGGCATAATTCTGGAGAAGCTCAGCTATCAATTCGCTAACTGGAACCGGGGTCAGGCTGAGAATAAAATGACCCAGCTTATTAACCGGTATGGAACCGATATTGAGCTTGTGCTTTCCAATAATGACGAGATGGCACTTGGGGCGGCTGCGGCATATGATGCACTTGGGTATCCACAGGACAGCCGCCCGGTCATTCTAGGAATCGATGGGCTTGACAGTGCTCTTGAAGCTGTTAAAAAGGGCTATATCCAGGGTACGGTATACAATGACAAGGAGGGACAGGCAGGCAGGATATCAGGTCTTGCACTGAGTCTGTTCCTTGGGGAGGTTCTGCCGGACAGTGATTTTGAAAATGGACGATATATCTTTCTGCCATATCATAAGGTTACGGCAGATAATGTTGATGAGTTTTTAAAGTAAGGGCTATCAGGATATGCCGGCTTCGGTGGCACATATATAGAAAATCTTTATCAGAGTTCTTAGAACAACATTATAAAATAGAAAATCAGAGAGGAAATCAGAGATGGAAGAATGGTTGAACAGCTATTATGCGGAGCTGGATCCTGTAAAGAGACAGCAGATACTTGAAGAGAACAGCCGTGATACGCAGAGTGGGGATGGACTGCTCCGCCATCAGCTCTGGACAGCCAGATATGGCAAGGGAAAGCCGAAAAGCGATGCCTTTGTCGGATATCTGATGAATTTGAAGTATATTGCGGACAGTGACAGGCTGGATCCGGGAGGCAGGAAGAAGAAGCTTGCCATAGAAGCGCTTATGGGGCTCAGGCTGTATGAATTTGAGAAAAAAAGTGAGCTGGAGCAGGAAATAATAGTGTCGGAGTTAAAAAATACCTGTAAGAGATATATGGATATCAGTGCCGGCGGAAGAGGCTTCACGTCTGTAATTTTCGGGATGGGACAGCTGTCAGAGGAGAGCATTGCCGGAAAGCTTGCGGAGCAGGTAAGCAAATTTGCCTATGAAGCTCCGCATATCCTTAGGATGGACAAGGAGTTTGAGCCTCTTCAGAGGGTGGCGGTGGAGGTGTTCTGCGAGCTGTATCCAAATCGAGAGCATTTTCTGAAGAAAAGATAACATGCTTCGGCGTACTGTTCAGGTCTATCCGGTAATCAGCCTTTCATAGTCCATGACGTGAAGTGGTTTCGAGAAAAGATACCCCTGAATGTCGTCGCACTTCTGTTCCTGAAGATAGGAGAGCTGGGATTCGTATTCGACTCCTTCAGCCGTGATGTGCAGTCCAAGATGACGTCCCATCTTGATAACGTAGTGGAGCAGTGTTTCGCCGTCCTTCCCGCCTATGCAGTCGATAAGGCTCTTGTCGAGCTTCAGGGTGTCAAAGCAGTGCATGTTGAGTGTTGCCAGTGAGGAGTAGCCTGTACCGAAATCATCCATCAATATGTGAACACCGCTAAGGCGGAAACGTTCGAGAATCTTGGCAATGTCTGCTTTTCCTGAAATAGCACTCTCAAGTACCTCCAATTGTATGTATTCGTGAGGAAGCTCGAAGGAATCAAGTATACCAAGGTATTTATCTACGACATTGGCACCGTAGATTGTCGCACGGCTTATGTTGACAGACACAGGGCATACCTTGAAGCCCTTATCTAGCCAGTATTTCTGCTTACGGCAGACCTCCCTGAACACATATTCATCAAGGCGCGATATATAGCCGTCGCGCTCAAAAAGCGGTATGAAGCGTCCGGGCGGAATGAGCTTTCCATCTGTCTCACGCCAGCGTACCAGTGCCTCAGAGCCGACAATTTCCTTGGTTGATGCTGAGTATTTAGGCTGATACCATACCTCAAAGTTATGGTTGGCTATGGCAAAATTGAAACGTTCCTCAAGCTGCTGGTTTTTGAGAAGCTCCTCATGGTCAAGCTCACTATAGAAGGCATAGCATTTATCGTGCCGTTCCTTGGCAAATGCACATCCGATCTTGGCCTTATTGTATGAATCATCAAGAGCTGTTATGTTCTCCATAGGATATATTCCGAAGCAGGCTCTTACTCCGGGTGCATCATAAGCTATAGCGAGGTCATGTACCTCATCGGAGAGCTGTTCAAGACGTCTTGAAACATCGGTGTCATCTGACATATTGAGCAGCATTACAAAGTAATCGTCCCTCACGCGGGCAGCATATTCATTATCTTTTATCGATTGTTTTATAAGCTCCCAAGTCTTCTTAATCATGTCATCGGCAGCAGCACTTCCGGCAGTTATGGTAATATTCGAAAAATGCTGGATGTCCATTGAGACTATATATCCGCAGCGGTTTCTGGACTTAGCGAGAAGCTGCCTTTTAAAGTATGCATAATTGGCACCTCCGGTCACGGAGTCTCTGTAGGCGAGGCGCTGTACAAGGCGCCTCTGTGAGCTGAATATAATCAGATAAGATATTAATGCCGCAATAACAAAAAAGATACTTAAAAATAAGATACATTGTGTTGCGGACAGGCTTAAGACGCTGTAATAAATAATCTGTAGGAACCAGCGTAAACACATTCCAGACAATCTCCCCATCGGCGATAAGAATAGGTGTTCTGTAGTAGTAGTATTCAACCGAATCTATAAATAATTTTCCAAGGTTCGGTGTGTTGGAGGAAATATTTCGGCGGATGGTCTTGATTACCTCTGTGTTGCCGGGATTCCTGGATAATATGTCGGTGTACAGGTTCTGTGAAAGCTGTATGGAATCATAACTCATGGCAATGGATATATCACCGGCTTCATTGGTGGCAAAGCTGCAGCCCTGCCCTTCAAAGCATTCCACCTGCAAGGAGGCATTGATGACTTCAGCGTCATACACAAGACCGAAAACACCGAGAAGCTCATTCGTTGTATCGTCATACATAGGGGATGAGAAAATAATGATTTTTTCATCGGTATCAGGACGGAGGGCATCTGTCAGTACACCGGTGATGGTCGACTTGCCCTGCAGTCCTCTTTTGAAAAACTCCCTGTAGGATAGGTTCGTTCCGACATTGTCTGTGGTGTAGGCTGTTCCGTCCGGGGTACAGTAGGTTAAGCGTTTCAGATTATCAGCCTTGACAAAGCCCTTGAGAAGCATGACGTTCCCGGATATGTCGCCGGGAAGCTCCTTGATCTCGGCAAAAAGACTATCTAAAAGCATGTAGTTGTCATTGAGCTGGTTACTTATGGCAAGAGCATTCTGGTTGGCAACGTCAATCAGATTAGTTTCAAGCTGGTGCTCCAGCTCATTGCTTATTCGGTTGGTGCAATAAAATACGGAAAAAAAGAAAAGAATAAGTATTATAAAAGATATTAAAGCGATTTTATAGCCTTTTTTCTTAAAGTTTATATTCATTAAAGGTCTCCTTGTGGGGTCATGATAGTACTTTCACTTAAGCACACTACCAAAATAATTATACTACCATTATTAATATGTAGCAACGAAACAGAAACTAAGGTTTGGTAAAGAAAGTTATCCTGAATACTTAAAGCTGCTTTCGGTAAAAAAACATTGCTAGTAATAGAATTTTTTTATATAATGATAAATGTTTTTAAAGCTGTATGTCAGTGATTTGATACAAAAATGCCCGGAAGGCTGCGGGCAGCTCCCGGATATGGATGTCGGGGAAGTGAGGATTGGATAGTTAATATGAGATATATTGTATTTGATTTGGAATGGAATCAGTGTCCGAGCGGCAAGAGCGATGAGGTTGTGGAGCTTCCGTTCGAGATATTTGAGATAGGTGCCGTGAAGCTGGATGATGATATGCAGCGTATCGACAGCTTTTCGTGTTATGTTAAGCCGAAGGTATACAAGGAGCTTCACTATATTGCGAAGGGGCTTACGCATGTCACGGAGGAGCTTTTGGAGGACGGAAGGGATTTCGGGGATGCGGTGAAGGATTTTCTTGACTGGTGCAGTGCGGACGGAGAGTACAGAATGTGCACATGGGGGACTTCGGATCTTGTGGAGCTGCAGCGCAACATGAAATATTTCGGCATAGAGAATCCCCTGGAATATCCGCTGTTTTACTATGATATACAGAAGCTTTTTTCGATTGACAAGGAAGACGGAAAGTCAAGAAGGTCGCTGGAAACGGCTGTCGATATGCTGGGAATTGAGAAAAATATAGACTTCCATAGTGCAATAAGTGATGCGGAGTATACGGCTAAGGTATTTGAGGGTATTGATTTTGGAAGGGTAGGGGGATATTTTTCGATAGATACCTATAGAATACCTGCAGGTGTCAAGGACGAGATAAGAGTCAATTATGGAACTTATGAGAAATATATTACCAAAGGGTATGATACTAAGGAGGAGCTGGTGAACAATACGCGTCTCCTGTCCACAAGGTGCTATCTGTGCGGACAGACCGCACGGAAGAAGATTCGCTGGTTCTCAATGAATTCCAAGATGCATTATTGCCTTGCCGAATGTAAGGAGCATGGATATATCAAGGGGCGTTTCAGAGTCAGGGAGGATGACAACGGGAAGTATTATGCCTCAAGGGTGCTTAAGCTTACAGGCGAGGCGGGCGCTGAGGAGGTCAGGCAGAGACAGCTGGAAGTCCGCAAGCGCCGCCGCGATAAGAGACAGAAAAAGAAATTATAATCAGAACCGCAGACCATGGCGGTTCTTTTTTGCATTTATAATAAGTAACAGCACAATCAGAATAAAAACACATACGATGCTGATGAACAACCAGAGGTTGATGTAGATAAAATGCCCGGTCACGGTAACCGCATTTGACAGAGGTGAGGCGGAGGTGTCCGATGCCAGGTATGGGAGGGCTGAATCGGATGCAGCAGAGCCGCCGGATTGAATCTGGCTATCGGATGGAATGTCACCGGACGCTGTCGCCCCGGAAAAATACAGGCTGGTGTGTCCTGCTTCATGTGCGCCGTAGTAGTAATAGATATCTGCAAGTATGCTTGAGGCGGTATTGCCTTCATCAGAAGCAGCTGACGCCGTTTCACTGTCGGTGTTTATCGTATCTGAAAGGCTGCCGTGCTGTCTGTATATAATTTCCTTGGTCAGGTCGCCGAAGGAGACATTGACCGGAATTATGACACAATCGGAGTCCGGCACGGACAGGCATATATCTGAATTTATATTCAAGGCCTTTCCGCTTATTCCGAAACCGCCCAGCCCTAAGCCCTGATTGAAGCTGAAGGTATCCTCATTCTGTGAGATATTAAGCTTGTGAAAATTGTTAAATCCATATTCAAATAAGGCAGTGGTATCAATATAGCGCTGTTCATCGGTTGAGTTGAATATGACGCATATCAGACGGATTCCGTCCTTCTGTGCAAATGTGGCAAGGGTGTGTCCTGCGGCATCCGTGTAGCCGGTTTTTCCGCCGATACAATATTCGTACAGGTACTTTCCTGTTACCATGCTGTGCGACAGTCTGTAATAGCGTGTGTCGGAGGTCTTGTTCGTCGGAGGTACGGAATATGATTTCTTATATGATATCGCATTCATAATGACAGGGTAATCAAGCACCGCACGGCATATAAGAGCCATGTCATAGGCGGTCGTGTAGTGATTGACATCGGTAAGACCGCTTGCATTGGTAAAGTGAGTGTTAAGACAGCCAAGCTCAGCCGCTCTTTTGTTCATCATATTGGCAAAATTGGCGACCGAGCCTCCGACATGTTCGCCAAGAGCATAGGCAATATCATTCGCTGATTTAATAAGCATCATATTGAGTGCCTGTTCAACACTGAATTCCTCGCCTGTCTTAAGTCCTGCGTTTGCGTCGCCGTACTTTACGCTGGATACTGCGTTGGCGCTCACGGTCAGAGTGTCGCTCAGATTGGCATTTTCTGCGACAATCAGTGCGGTCATCAGCTTGGTGACGCTGGCAGGGTAACATTTTTCGCCGCTGTTTTTTTCATACAGGACAATTCCGCTGTCGGCATCCATAAGAATGCAGTTGCCGGACACAATATCAGGTGGTATCGGATATTCGTCCGTGTTCGTGGACTGATTATCTGCATAGACAATATCCGGTCGGATATTGAGTGTGAGCATGGATAGGCAGGCGATCAGCACGAAAAGTGTGCGCAGATGGCCGTGCTTTCGTGTATATGTGCTGAGTATGTTTGACGGTGGTTTTATTCTATGGTTCATGGTGGACTCCGATTTATTTTTTATATTACACGGGAGCGAATATTCCTCCCACAGACTTCATTGTAGTACATTATACGTCCGTTTTCCACAAAAAAATTGCAACATGAGGGATTGTCTGGTAGAATTACAAGGGCATAGGCTGATTTTTACCCGAAAATATTGAATCAGACTAAAAAGCACAATGTCAGAAAGTAAATAGAAAAACATTATAAATAAAAACAGGGATGATAAGCGCAGGACGCATAAGCAAATTGTCATCCGGAAAAGAGGGAATATGTCTGAGAGAATAGAACTGTTCGTGCCGGGACGTCTGTGTCTGTTCGGAGAGCATAGCGACTGGGCGGGGCTTCACCGGAACATCAATTCGGCAATTATACCGGGTGAGGCGATTGTAACAGGAATTGAGGAAGGTATATATGCCACCGTTGAGGCGGCGGATAAATTCATAATAGAGAGTGACCTTGGAGAGGAGACCTTTACCTGCGCGATGGATACGCAGGTTCTTAGGAAGACTGCGTGTGAGGGCGGATATTTTTCCTATGTTGCAGGTGTGGCTTCATATATAAATGAGCATTACAGTGTAGGCGGTCTGAGGATTCATATAACCAGACGCACGCTCCCGATTAAGAGCGGACTGTCCTCAAGTGCCGCTATATGTGTTCTCACGGCACGCGGCTTCAATCAGATATATGGGCTTAAGTTAAACACAATCGGTGAGATGAATATTGCATTCATAGGTGAGCAGAGGACGCCGTCAAGGTGCGGCAGACTTGACCAGGCCTGTGCATTCGGAGTCAAGCCGGTTCACATGACATTTGACAGTAATGAGGTGGGAGTGCAGACTATAAAGCTTGGCGGCACGTTCTACTGGGTAATTGCAGATCTAAAGGCGGGAAAGGATACGGTAAAAATTCTGGCAGACCTCAACAAATGCTACCCTTTTGCACAGAATGACAAGGAACGTGCGGTTCAGGAGGCACTCGGAGCTGATAACAGGGAGTACATTGAAAAAGGAGTGCGCCTGCTAGAGGAAGGGGATGCAGAGGGACTTGGCCGGCTGATGCGCACGGTGCAGGAAAACTTTGACAAAAAGGTAGCCCCGGCATGTCCGTCACAGCTTAAATCGCCGGTTCTCCACTCGGTTCTTTCCGATAAGGAGCTTGACAAGTGGATATATGGCGCGAAGGGTGTAGGCTCACAGGGGGACGGAACAGTGCAGCTTCTTGCCAAGGATGAGGAAGCTCAGAAGGCTGTCATAGATTATCTCAACAATGTACGTGGCATGGAGGCATTTCCGCTCACGCTCAAGCCTAAGCAGGCGGTGAGAAAGGCTGTTATTCCTGTGGCGGGCTTCGGAACCAGACTTTACCCTGCAACAAAGGCAATCAAGAAGGATTTTCTTCCTGTTCTCGATAAGGATGGGCTTTTCAAGCCGATTATCATGGTGCTTTTAGAACAGCTTGTACAGTCGGGAATAGAGGAAGTGTGCCTCATCATCGGACGTGAGGAGCAGAAGCTGTATGAGTCATTTTTTGCCCCTATGTCCAAGGAAAATTATGACAAGCTTCCTGAGGATAAGCAGAAGTACGAGGATAATCTGGTGAAGATAGGCAGAATGATTCGCTATGCATACCAGGATGAGAGAAGAGGCTTCGGGCACGCTGTGTACCAGAGCAGGGACTTCGCTGAGAGCGAACCTGTGCTTCTGCTTCTCGGAGATATGATATACGAATCCTATATAGGAAAGACCTGCTCAAGCCAGCTTATAGACTGCTATGAGGCTTATGGGCTTCCGGTGGTATCCATGCATGAGGTGCCTAAGGAGCAGGTGGTTCATTACGGCATTATGCACGGCGTGTGGGAGAGCCCTAAGGAGGAGCAGATGCGCTTAGACTGCATATATGAGAAGCCGACAGTGGACTATGCAGAGGAGAATCTTGGCATCAGGTGCAAGAACGGCAGCAAGTATTTTGCGGTATTCGGGCAGTATATCCTCACGGAGGATGTGTACAAGGTTCTCGAAAAAAATATCCGTGAAAATAAGGAAAGCCGCGGTGAGATACAGCTCACGGATGCGCTTGAGGAGGTTAGAGCCACAACAGGTATGATGGGCTGCCGCATAAAGGGTAAGTCCTATGATGTCGGACTGCCGCAGATGTATATTGAGACGGTGAGGGAGTTTGGGAGAATATAAAATACATTTTTGGATTTTTGAAAGTGCAAAATTTACACCTTGATAATTGACGAAGTGCAAAAAATACACTATTATGATTATGGAGGTGCAAAATGGGCGAATTAAAGAATATAAGAAAAGAGAAGAAATTAACGCAGCAGCAGGCAGCTGATTTGATCGGAATTTCACTTCGTTCATATAAATCCTATGAGAACGATGAGGATAAATCGGAAAGCATCAAATATAAGTATATTTTACAGAAATTGTCCGAAGTAAATCTGATTGATGAGGAGAATGGAATATTAGAGCTTGCAGATATAAAGTCAAAGTGCTCAGAAGTATTTGAAAGATACGAAGTGGATTTCTGTATTCTTTTTGGCTCGTATGCCAAGGGAAAGGCAAAGCCGAACAGTGATGTCGACCTTATAATTTCGGGAGATGTGCATGGCTTGAAATTTTATGCCTTGGTCGAGGAAATCAGAACCGCGTTGCACAAAAGGGTTGATTTGCTTGATGTGTCACAATTAAACGACAACATGGAACTGATAAAGGAAGTATTGAGGGACGGAATAAGGATATATGGATAATGTGAAGAATGACCGATATTATGCATATAAAATTCAGCAGGACTTGGAATTTATTGTGCTTCATATGAAAAATATTGACATAACGGAATTTTCCACAAATGAAATTCTTTTGGATTCCATGCTGTTTCGAATGATACAAATTTCCGAAAATGCACGAAAGCTGTCCGATGAATATAAGCAGCAATGCAATAATATTCCGTGGAATGCCTTATACGGACTGAGAAATCGCATTGTGCACGACTATGGAAATGTGGATTTAAGGGTTGTTTTTGACACCTTAAAGCATGATATTCCGGAATTGTTAGAAATGATTAGGAGAGAATAAAATGAGACTTAGAAACGTACCCGGTGCCAGAGAGGCTATGGTTGAGAGTGAATATGTTGTAAATGAGCCGAAGGAATACAAGGGCAGATGGAATGAGCTGTTCGGCAACAGCAATCCGATCCGTATAGAGGTCGGTATGGGTAAGGGAAGATTCATCATGCAGCTTGCGGCTGAGAACCCGGATGTCAACTATGTGGGAATTGAGAAATATTCAAGTGTACTTATCCGCGCACTTGAAAAGCAGGAGGAGGCGCAGCTTCCGAACATTATTTTTATCAGAATGGACGCCGAGGAGATTACGGATGTGTTCGGAGAGGGCGAGGTTGACCGCATATACCTCAATTTTTCCGACCCATGGCCGAAGGACAGACATGCGAAGAGACGACTCACATCGAGACAGTTCCTCGCACGCTACAATGAAATCCTGAAAAAGGACGGACAGATAGAGTTCAAGACCGACAACAGAGTTCTGTTCGATTTCTCCGTGGAGGAGGTTGAGCCGGCGGGCTGGCATATAAAGGAGCTGACCTACGACCTTCACAACGATGCGAAGATGAATGAAGGAAACATCATGACCGAGTATGAGGAGCGGTTCTCGGGGCTGGGGACACCTATCAATAAGATGATTATAGACAGGGAATAGGTATATAATCGGAAGATTAAGACACGGCATTAAAGAACTTTTTGATTTTGGAGTCATATAATATAATCAAAGGGTAAAGGGATAAAAGAAAAGGTGCTGTTATATGGGCAAAGGCTATGAAGGTAAAATGCGGTGCTTTGCATATAAGCACAAGAAGCTTAATAAGCACCTGTGCCAGCTTAAGAAGTCGCTAGATGAGCTGGCGGAGGCATTAGGGTGCGGGAAGAAAAAGTGTAAATGTTAAAAGGCCACAGAATAAAACAGTATATAGTATAATGTGTATGCGATTGTGAAAAATAACATAGCAAGTGATACACCATACGATTATGTAGAAAAATATTATCATAAAATAAAGGCAGAACACAGCCGATGACTAATCACCTGTGTTCTGCTTTTTGCTGTTTTAATACCTGGATTAAAGCGGTTATCTATTTTAAAAACATCCGTATCATCCTGTCCATAAATGAGCTGTACGGCTGGTAGCGCATAGGCAGGTCGAGCCAGGTCTTTTTGTCGACAATGCTTTTCTTGTGGGTGAAGGTGTCAAAGCCTTCGCGTCCATGATAGGAGCCCATTCCGCTGCCGCCGACACCGCCGAAGCCCATGTTGGAGGTGGCGAGGTGGATTATTGTGTCGTTTACACAGCCACCGCCGAAGCTTATGCCGGAAGTGATTTTTCTGATAAAGTGCCTGTTTCCTGAAAAGACGTAGAGCGCTAATGGATGGTCAAGCGAGTTGATTTTTTCTATCATTGCGTCCTCGTCATCGTATGGGAGGACGGGCAGCAGCGGCCCGAAGATTTCCTCCTGCATGACGGCATCATCATAGGTAATATCGCGCATTATGACAGGCTCAATGCGCAGGGCGGCAGTATCCGCGGCACCGCCCAGAATAACCTTTTTCTTATCTATAAGGCCAAGAATACGGTTAAAATGCTTTTCATTGATTATCTTTCCGTACTCAGGATTCTCAAGAGGTTTGTCGGAGAACTGCCTGATAGTCTCCTGCTTAAGATATTCTATGAATTTCTCATATACGCTGCGGTGGCACAGAACATAGTCGGGGGCAACGCAGGTCTGCCCGCAGTTCAGATATTTTCCGAATACAATTCGTCTCGCGGCAAGCTTTAAGTTGGCATCAGGAGCTACTATGCACGGACTCTTTCCGCCGAGTTCAAGCGTGACCGGGGTGAGGTGCTCCGCTGCGTGGCGCATGACCTCTTTTCCGACGGCTTTGCTCCCGGTAAAAAAGATGTAGTCGAAGTCGGCGTCGAGAAGACAGGTGTTCTCCGCACGTCCGCCTGTTACAACTGCAACGTACTCAGGCGGAAAAACCTCAAGGATTATTTTACTGATAATTTCGCTGACTGCCGGCGAGTAGGCGCTTGGCTTGACGATAGCGGTATTTCCGGCGGCGAGGGCGTCGACAAGCGGTTCCATGGTGAGAAGAAAGGGGTAATTCCATGGACTCATTATAAGCACATTTCCGTAGGGCGACGGCTTTACATAGCTTCTTGAGGCAAACTGGGCGAGCGGTGTTGCCACGGTGCGCTCACGCGCAAAGCGCTTTACATGGGAGAGCATGTAGCTTATTTCGCTCAGTGTGAGCCCAACCTCACACATATAGCTTTCCTGTGAACCTTTTCCGAGGTCTTTTTTTAAGGCGGCCATAATATCGGCTTCATGTGTTTTAATAGCCGACTTCAATTTTTTCAGTGCTGATATTCTGTATTCTGTCTTAAGTGTGGCTCCTGTGGCAAAGAAGCTTCGCTGGGAGCTTAACAGCTCCTGGATTTCTGAGTTGGTCATGTTGGGGGCTCCTATTATTTAATGTAATAAGTGATAGTTTTCAGTGGTCATTGGCTCACTGCATGGTAGAAATGCTCCAGCTCCTTCGCATTCATGAGCACTGGAACGGGGTAGAGCGGGTTGCCCTCAGCGTCTGCGTGGCGGGCAAGCTCAGGAATATCCTCAGCCTTGATGCCGGCAAGGGTGCGTCCGAGTGAAAATTCGTCGAGCATGGCCTCTATGGCACAGATGAATTTCTCGGCAGCTACACAGTCGGTGTCATTTTCGTCGGACAGTCCGGCGGCATTGGCAAGGTCATGTAGCTTTCTCTGTGCTGTTGCGGCGTAATCGCGCAGAACTATAGGCAGTAGGACGGCATTGGCAAGTCCGTGAGAAATGTTATATTTTCCGCCAAGAGAGTGTGCCACAGCGTGCACATAGCCGACATAGGATATTGTAAATGCTACACCGGCGTAGTGAAGCATATTTTTTCTTGCAGTCATATTATTGCCATCATGGTAGGCGGTCTGCAGGTTCGCAAAAATTAATTGAACTGCTTTGAGCGCCGCCTTGCGGGTCTTTTTGGTGGTGGAACGTCCTATATATGCTTCAACCGCGTGCGTCAGGGCGTCAAGCCCGGTGGAGGCGGTTATAAATGGAGGAAGTGAGCGCGTAACCTCCGGGTCAAGCACGGCGTACTTTGGGATAAGCGGAAAATCGTTGATTGGGTATTTGACGCGGGTGCATGCATCGGTGATGACCGCA
>OMGL01001403.1_pt1 | contig 14943 bp, 17 predicted proteins | sample 1645831 | NCBI WGS metagenome assembly OMGL01 (sample SAMN00849301, study PRJEB25192) | human gut metagenome | reverse complement strand
CAAGTAGCTAATTTTAAGACAAATTCACAAATTCCAATTGAAAAATTTGCTATAGCAATAAATTCAAGATTAAAAAAATCTATAGTAATAAAAAAAGCAGAGGAAGTTGATGAAAGATTTCATAGTAGACTAAATTGTAAAAGAAAGACATATAGATATATAATAAATAATTCACCATATGGAACTGCTATATATAGATATTTAGAAACACATATTCCACAAAAACTAAATGTAGAAAAGATGAAAAAAGCAGTTAAATATTTTATAGGAGAACATGATTTTAAAGCATTTAAAGCAAGTGGAACAAGCAGTAAGAGTAGTGTTAGAACAATATATGATGCCAAAATATATCAAAATGGAGATAAAATTTATATTGAATTAACAGGAAATGGTTTTTTATATAATATGGTTAGAATTATTGCTGGAACACTTGTAGAAGTAGGATTAGAAAAAATAGAACCAGAAAAAATTGAAGAAATAATAAAAGAAGGAAAAAGAGAAAATGCAGGAAAAACACTTCCTCCAAATGGTTTATATTTAGTTGATGTTAAATATGAGTAACAAGTGAAAAAGAAATTCATAAGATATATAAATAATATTTATAAAAAATGGAGGTCTTTATGAATTTCTTTTTAATTTTTGCCCTTATATTTTTTACAATAATAGTTGCAATATTTCTTCAAAAATTAGTAAATTCACCAATATTAATTGGATTATTATTCTTTTCAGTATTTATATTAACTGCATACTCGGCATTTTTAAAAATTTCCCCAAGTTTTTTATAAGGCACTGCTTACTGGAAATACTAATTTTATTATAGTTTCGGTAGTTTTAGGGATAATAGCATTTATATCTGCATTCCTATTTTGTATAGTTTCAAGATGTAATTTCTTTGATAATTGTAATAATAGTAATGATGTTGGTACTGCAAATTTAAATACTACTAATAATAATTGCTCATGTTCATCATCACAACCTTTAACAATTTTAAATAGTGATGGGGAAATAGTAGCAAGAATAAATGGAGACAATGTTACATGTACATCTCAGCAAAATGATAATAATTCTTGTTTGAGAAGTTATAGGCATAGTTAAAAAGACTCAATATTTACTATTGAGTCTTTAAAATTTTATTAGAAATCACAATTGTTTGGAGTTCTTGGATATGGAATAACATCTCTAATATTTTCAATTCCTGTAATATACATTAATAATCTTTCGAAACCAAGTCCGAAACCAGAATGTATATTTGTACCATATTTTCTTAATTCAAGATACCAATATAATGGATCTGTTTCAATTCCCATTTGTTTCATACGTGCAACTAGTTTATCATAATCTTCTTCTCTTTGAGAACCACCCATAATTTCACCAGCACCAGGAACTTCAAGGTCAACAGCAGCAACAGTTTTTCCATCTGGGTTTAATTTCATATAATATGATTTGATATCTTTTGGCCAATTCTTAACAAATACAGGACCATTAAAATATTCTGTAATATATTTTTCGTGTTCTTTTGCTAAATCTTCACCATAATCTGGTTGAAATTCCCATGTTCTATCAGCTTTTTTCAAAATATCTATAACATCTTTGTGGTCAATTCTAACGAAATCAGAATTTAATAATTTTGTTAATTTGTCTTTTAATCCTTTTTCTATAAAATTATCACAGAAATCAATTTCTTCAGGACAATGTTCTAAAACATAATTTACAATATATTTTAAACAATCTTCTTCAATATCCATTAAACCATCTAAATCACAGAAAGATATTTCAGGTTCAATCATCCAAAATTCATTTGCATGTGTTTTTGTATTTGAATTTTCACTTCTTAATGTTGGTCCAAAAGTATAAATTTTTCCAAATGCAGAAGCAAATGTTTCACCATGCAATTGTCCAGAACCTGTTATATATGCTTTTTTACCAAATAAATCTTCTGAGAAATCAACTTTTCCATCTTTTTTTGGTAAATCTTCATCAAGATTTAATGTTGTTAATTTAAACATTTCAGCAGAACCTTCACAATCGGCACAAGTTATTATAGGTGTATGAACATATACATATCCACGTTCTTGAAAATATTGGTGAATTGCAAATGCTGCAATACTTCTAATTCTAAAAACAGCATTAAACGTATTTGTTCTTGGTCTTAAATGTGCAATAGTTCTTAAATATTCAAATGAATGTCTTTTCTTTTGAAGAGGATAATCTGTAGGGCATAGACTTTCAATTTCTATTGATGTTGCTTGAATTTCAAATGGTTGTTTTGCATTTTCTGTTTTTACAAGTGTTCCATTAACTTTAATTGAAGAACTTATTGTAAGTTTACAAATTTCATTAAAGTTTGATAATTTATCTGTAAAAACGATTTGTACATTTTTGAAAAATGTTCCATCATTTATTTCGATAAATCCAAATGTTTTTGAATCTCTTACTGTTCTAACCCATCCTTCTAAAGTTACTTCTTTGTTAATATAGTTTTCTGTATTTTTGTATAATTCTTTTATAACTAATTTTTCCATTTTTGATTTCATTCCCTTCCTAAGATACAGATTTAATTGGAAAGTTTAAACAAGTATCTTCTTTTTAGTATGTGAAAATTATACATCATTATACGCTAAAATTCAAGTAAAGGTATTGATAAAAAAAAGAAAAAAATATATAATGTGAAAAAAGAGGCTACATTTCACTGACAGTGAATAGTAACAAAAAGAGGGAATAATATGAGCAAAAAAATAGAAACAGGCTTAATAATTGTAAAAGAAGATATATTTTCAAAAATAAGGAAAAATCTATTTGCAATATTTTTTAAAAAAGAAAATGAGTTATTAAATAAATTATATGAAATAGAACAACCTCGAAATGTAGTGCGTGGTAAAGTAATTATTCCCAAAGAAATATCAATAGATAAAATTGTCTCTAAGAAAATTAATTAAAAGGAAAGGGTGTAAAAAATGATAGTAGCAGTTGATGGACCTGCAGGAAGCGGAAAAGGAACAGTAACAAAAAGAATCGAAAAAGAATTAGGTTTTTTAAATTTAGATACAGGAGCAACATATAGATGTGTGGCTTTACAGGTGCTAAGAGAAAATGTTAAATTAGATAATGAAGAAAAAATTATAAAAATAGCAAATAATATTAATATCAAAATTGATAATACAGGTGACAAAGATATTATTTTATTAAATGGAGAAGATGTCAGCAAAGAAATTAGAACAAAAGAGGTAACAGAAGTTGTGTCGCAAATTTCTTCTATTATTCCTGTAAGAGAAAGAATGGTTGAAGTTCAAAGAAATTTAGCCAAGGGAAAAAATGTTATAGTAGAAGGTAGAGACATTGGAACTGTGGTTTTTCCAAATGCTGATGTTAAAATTTATTTGGATGCAAGCGAGGAAGTAAGAGCAAAAAGAAGATATGAAGAAAATGTTCAAAATGGTATAAATACTACTTATGAAGAAGTTTTGGAAAATGTAAAAATGAGAGATTATAATGATATGCATAAAAAAGTTGGGGCATTAAAGAAGGCAAATGATGCAATTATTATTGATTCTACAAGTTTAACAATAGATCAAGTTGTTGAAAATATTAAGAAACTATTGATTTAACTGTAAAAATATGGTATAATGGTTTTAGTTTTATTTTTAAAAATAAGAAAGAGGTAATAAAATGGATATTCCAGTTAATTATGAAACTAAAACTAAAGATTCTTTTTTTGATGTAATAAAATCTTTTTTTGCAACTTCAATTGATAATGAGGATGAAGTAGATAAAAGAGTAAAAGAAATTGAACAACAACAAGATGAAATTAATATATCTTTATTGGAAAAAATGGTGGCAGAACCTAAAGTAGGAAAAACAAAAAATAATAAGAAAAAAATGGATACAAAAATAAATGATAAAGTAAATGTAAAAGTTGTGAAAGAAGAAAAAGAAAATTCAGGTGAAGAAAAAGAGAGAGAATAATAATTATAGAGTAAAAATGTAAGTGATTAATATCTTGATTGGATAAATTTTTAAAAAACTTGCATTTTTTTCTTGACAAATTATAAAACACAATGTATAATAAATATCGCAATACAGATGGCGAAGTAGCTCAGTTGGCTAGAGCATCCGGTTCATACCCGGCAGGTCGTAGGTTCGAATCCCACCTTCGCTACCAATAAATTAGCTCATTTGAGGGCTTTTTTTTATTGCGATTTTTTGAGAATGTATGCAAAATGTATGCAACGAGATTTTTTTAACTAGAAATAATGCTTGAAACTGGGGATTCTAATACATAATTTAAAAAGTATGGTTACAAGTAGAAAAATAATATTTAGCAATTATAATTTTAAACTTAATGAAGAAGTGGAAATTTGTTTAGATGATGTAATTGATATAGAATTAGGACAAGAAATTATATTACAAATGAACGGAAATTATAACATTTACATTAGTACATAAAAAGTAGGAGATGTTTCTTCCTACTTTTTGATTTGCTCTTTTTCTATTGCAAGTAAGCAACCCTCTAGTTTTATTTTATTTTCATTGGTCAAATTATTATATCTAAAAATTAAATTTTCTACATTTTCGTTTTTTGTATTATTGGAATCCTTATTTACATTAGGGTTATCTGTTCTTCCTAATAAATAATCAATACTACAATTTAAGTAGTCAGCTAATTTGATAAGAACGTCTTTCGATGGAAAAGCATTTCCATTTTCATATTTAGAAATAGATTCCTGAGTTATTCCAATATCCATAGCAATTTTTAGTTGATTTATATTTCTTTTTTCTCTTATTTTTCTAAGATTTTCCATTGAAGAATACCTCCTTATATAGTATATGAATAATAAGTATATTATATTAGGAAAATTAATTATTTTTAGTCGTCAAAGTTATTTACAAATATGAATAATAGTTATATAATTATATTGTCGAAAATTGTAGAGTTGTTATTAATATTCCAGTATGTATTTTTTAAGGGGGTGAACAATCAAAAGAATAAAATGGAATTATATGTAGAAAGCCCTAGTACGTAAGAATTTTAACCAGATTATTAGAATAAATAGGAAATCTATTTTGGCATAAACTAGAAACAAGATAACTCAAAATCTACACTAAGCAAATTAAATATAAAATTTTGAAAGGAAAAATTAATATGGAAAAGAAAACTAAAAAAATTATATTGTCATTAATAGGGATATTGGCAATAATAGTAGTGTTATATTTTATATGTTTTTACAGGGGAACGACAGAAAATAATAAAAAATCCCTAACGATAGCAGAAGAAATAACATTGAATGATAATGAAAAGGAATTACTTGCAGAATTGATAAATGTAAATAACAAATTACAAAATCCAGAAACAAAAGAAAATGCAAATACAACAGATTATACAGAAATTGCAAAACCAGCAGAGCCAACATCATTAAAAGATTTTTGTAAAAAAATATATGAGGCTAGGAAAACAACAAACGAACAGGGAGAAACAATATATTTATTCGATATGGAAACAATAGGAAAAAATCAAGAAACAATAAGAAGAATATTTGTAACTAAAAATGGAGAAATAGTTGGTTGCACATTTGTAGAAAGTGATTATGCAGATAGCTTAGAAGAAATGGAAAATACAACAGTAAATAATGGTGGTATAAATTTAGGCAAAGACTTTGTAAAAGTAATTTTTGATGGTTTGACAAATTCAATAAATGAAACTTGGGAAAAGGCAACTGTATATAATGACGTAAATTATAACAATATTATAAATAAAATTTAAAGGGGATGTAATATATGGAAGATAAAAAAATAAATATTAAAGACAATAAAAAAATTGTTCTAGGTATAGCTGGAATCATTATAATTGTTATTATAATAGCATTTTTAAAGTATTTGAATAATCCGGTTGTGAAATTTAAACAAAACCTTGATAATGTAGATGTTTCAAAATTACAAGAAATATATAGCACTACACAAAGTTATGATGAAAAAAAGAAAATCGAAAAAATTTTTCAAGACAAATTAAAGTATCTTGTAGAATCATTTGTAAATGGTTCAAAAGATTATGATAATACAATAGAAGAAATTAATAGATATTCTAATATAAAGGAATTTGAAAACAGTATAAAATCGGCTAAAGATGATATTGAAAATGTAAAATCTTCAAAAGATAGTTTTGTTGAGGGACAAAAATATGAAAAAGATGAAAATATATTAGAAGCTATAAAGAGTTATTCTAAAGTAATAGAGCTAGACAAAAATAATTACAAAGTTGCACAAGATTATATTAAGAACAACAAGGAAAATTTAAAGGACAAAACTTTAGCAGAAGTAGATTCTTTAATTTCAAACAATGACTATGTAACAGCTAACCAAAAGATTAAAGATTTACAAGATGTTATAAGCAATGATACCGAAATCACAGAAAAAAGCAATCAAATAAAAGATAAAGCTAAGGAACAAGAAATCGAAAAATATAAGAATGAACAAGAAGTAACTGTTGAAAGTGCAAAAATCCTAGTACAAGATGATAGATATAAATCATTGTATCCAGATATGATAGAAGTTGTAATAAAAAATAATTCTAATAAAACAATTAAAGATTACAATGTAGCAGTTTTAGCTTATGATAATAATAATTATCCACTAAAAATAAAGCCTCAATTTAACTACAATGGTGGAGGATTTGAATTTACAGGACAAGCAGATAATGTAAATGTAGTTGCAGGTGCAACTGGTGGCAAAAATTATGGTTGGAAGTTAGATTCAGCTCACGGAATATCAAAGGTGATTGCTATTGTGAAAGATGTAACATATTATGATGGAACAACTTGGGACAATCCATATTATACTTATTGGATAGAACAGTATAAGGAGAAACCTTTACAATAATTGAATATAAGGCTCGTACAGAATTAATATAAAAGTAAATTAGATTAGTTACTTAATGACTTAACTGAGGGATTTTTAGATGATGAGATAATATAAAAATTGAAAATATAACTATTTTTACTATAAATGAACTTACAAAAAACTATTTAATGAATATTACATTTCTATGACAATATGTATAAAACAAAATAATTGTAAAATTTTACTGTGTTCGCTTGTTTTTTAGTAAAAAATATTATATAGTGTTATACATAGAAAATGAGAATAAGCGGAGTGTGTTGCCACCTTTAACTCTTTGATGTTTACATACTACTTCCACGACTTCTGGTTGTGAGATTGATATATGGGGGTGGTTAATATGGTAGAATCAGCATTATTAAGTATTACATATCTACTTTTCTTTGGATTAGTAGGAATGACTATCATAAATGTTGCCTTGTTAATCATCATTTGTATTTTACTACATAGGCAATAAAAAATAAACCATTCTGCTTTTGACCGAGTGAATGGTTTATCTATTTCTTCGGCAACCACTTTCGTGGCTCTCATTTTCTATTTTTATTATACACAGATTTTTATAAAAAGTCAATTTTTTATAGTAATATTTTATAAAAATGTATGCAACCGTGTATGCAACTAGAAAATAATATTTAATATAAATAGATAATACATAGAGTTACTTTATTGGCAAAAAAATACCCCGCCTTAGCCGTAAGATGTCTTGAATTTTTAAGGACCTGCTCCTAAAAACAGGTGGGTGCCTACCAAAATATTCCTGGGCTTCTTACATAAAATGCAAGCATGCACGCCATACTTTGAGATTGGCTCCTCTTACAAACTTGTAGGTTCTAAAAATTCTGTCTACACGCACTATGCAGGGAAAATTAATTACTATTTATTAGGTTAATTAGAGTTTAACATACAATAAAAAAACTTTCAAATTTATTAAGTTTATATAAAATTGATTTGATATTATTTATATTATTTTATCTCATTTTTTATAATTTATTCTCACTTTATTTTAATTTTTAAAACTTGTTTTATTAAAGCAAATATGATAAAATTTTTTAAGTAGGTGTGTAAAAAAATAATATGTAAAATTTAATCTTCTTTAAATTCATTACTAAGTTTTCCAATGGCCTTAGTTTCAATTCTAGAAACATATGAACGAGAAATACCCATCATATCTGCAATCTCATGTTGTGTTTTAGGCTTATGGCCACCTAACCCAAATCGTAATTCTATAATAGTTTTTTCTCTATCTTTTAAAACTTCTCCAATTTTTTTATACAACTTTTTGATTTTCATTTTTAAATCAACTTCATCTTCTATATTTCTATCATCATTTTCTAAAACTTCTTGTAGAGTAACAACATTATCATCTTTATCTTTTCCAATAGGTTCATTTAAATAAACTTCGGCATTTAATTTTTTTGTAGAACGCAAATGCATCAAGATTTCATTATCAATACATCTCGAAACATATGTACTAAGTTTTGAACCTTTATCCACATTAAAACTATTTATACCTTTAATCAATCCAATTGTGCCAATAGAAATCAAATCATCTGGGTCAACTTTAGTATTTGAATATTTCTTAACAACATGTGCAACTAATCTTAAATTTCTTTCTATTAGAATATTTCTAGCCTCTTCATCATTATTTTTCATTTTTTCCAAGTAGATTTTTTCTTCTTCGCTTGTTAATGGCTCGGGAAATAAATTATTTCCAGTTATATAGCCGAACAACAAACATTGATGATTTAAAAAATTGAAAAAAACCAAAAATTCCAATACTACAAAGTGCTTCTATCATTATTGCACCTCCAAATCTTATATATAAAATTATATGTTAAAAAAAATTAAAAGTGCAAGTACAAAAAGATTTAATAATTTTATTGTAAAAAGCAGTAAAATATGATATAAAAAGTATAGAAATAAACAAAAGAAAGGGATAATTTAATGGAAAAAAATCAAAATTTAAATAACAAAAATTATATAGAATATTCTACAAAAATATTTGATAGTATAAATAAAGAAAGACCATCATTTATACTCAAGGATTTAGAAGTAAAAAATGATAAAGGTGATATTAATAGAATTCTTGCAATAATACTAAAATATAAAATCAATAGCAAAGAACAGGAAGCAGTCATAGGAACTATACAAAGTACAACAGACAGAACTGAAAAGGCAAAAACTATAATTCAGTATTTAACTGAACAGTTTCATGAGAATTTTGATGAAAAACCAGGATTTGATGGTTACTATAAATTAATGCAATATAAAAAAAAGGATGGTGTTCCTTTTGAATTAACAGTTGAAGGCACCAATATGCTTGCAGTTAAAGATAAAAATAATGTTCGAATAACAAAGACATTTAGTAATAATGGAAATGGTAAAATGAATAAAATCTTTGTTGATGAAGATATTGAAATCATGAAAAAACAACAAAATATTGAAATGTTAAAATATATAAAAGAAAAAGAGCAAGAAAAAAAATGGAATGCAAGAAGAGAAAAAATATTAAATCAACTTGAGAAAGAGAGCAAAGAAGAAAAACAAAAATTTATAAATGGGGAAAAAATAACAAAATTTATAAATGACGCAAATGAAGATAATGACAAAAAAAGAGAATTGGTTGGTGATTATCTTGTAGAATGTTTTGAAAGTAATGATGCCAGAAAAAATAATTTGGCTAATGGATATGCTCAAATGCAAGAAAAAGCATATGCAATTAATGTAAGAGTCGCATTAGAAGAACAAAGAGACAAATGTTATAAATTAATTCAAATAGAACAAGATAAGCAGAATGTAAATGAAGTTCAAGTTGGTAAAATTCTTAATCTTATAGATAATATAAATGAATATTTAAATTTATTTGAATTAATAAAAGAAAAAAGAAATTGGAATGCAAATTTTACGTATAAAGCCAAAAAAATGGATTTTAAAGAAGTAAAAAGATTGTGTGAAATATATAATTCAAAGGATAAAGAAATAGTAAAATATTTAGATTTAAAAGAAAAAACATTAAGCGACGAAAAACTAAATAAATCAGGAAAAGAAAATGAATATAAAGATTCTGAAACTATGCAAAATTTAGATGAATTTCTAGTAAAAAGTTGTGTACAAGACTATACAAAACCTAGTGATTTATATTCTGCAAAAAATGTTGTAATAGAAAATGGAAAATATATGGTCAAAAAAATATATGATCATCTTGTAAGAGAAATGATTGACTATAATAGTGATATTTTAAGTGTATATAATAAATATGCAGAAAAAAGTGATGGAGTAAAAACATATTCAGTAGATGAACATAGAGATAAGGAAAGAGAGTTTTCAAAAATTGTAAAAAAAGTTTCAAATAAAATAATTGAAGATGAGAAAATACATCCTGATGGGGATGATAATGCGAGCAGATAAATCTAGGAAATAAAGGGGTGATTATATGACAATATCAGAACTGATAAAAAAAGGAATGATAGAACTAAAAAATGGAAATATAGAAGAACCAAAATTGAAGGCGAGATTATTAATGCAATATGTATTAAATAAATCAAGACAATATGTAATCGTAAATGATAGGGAAGAACTTGATAATATTAAAGAAAAACAATATTTGGAAGAAATAAAAATATTAAAAAAAGGAGTTCCAATTGAACATATAACACACCAAAAAGAATTCATGAAATTAAGTTTTTTTGTAGATAAAAATGTTTTAATTCCAAGACAAGACACAGAAATATTAGTTGAAGAAGTTATAAATATTGCAAAAAAAAATAATGCAAAAAAAATATTAGACTTGTGTACGGGAAGTGGTGCAATTGCTGTATCACTTGCTAAATATTTGCCACAAGCAGAAATTACAGCAATTGATATAAGTAATGAGGCATTAAAAATTGCTAAGAAAAATGCAATTAGTAATAATGTTGAAAATCAAATTACATTTATAAGTTCAGATATGTTTACAAATTTAAATGAAGAAAAGTTTGATATAATTGTATCAAATCCTCCATACATAAAAACTAATGTTATAAAAAATTTAAATATTCAGGTGCAAAATGAGCCATATATAGCATTAGATGGCGGAAAAGATGGTTTAGATTTTTATAAAAAAATTATTAATGAATCTTATCAATATTTAAAATATAATGGATATTTATGTTTAGAAATTGGATTTGACCAAAAAATAGATGTTATTGAACTTATTGAAAATACAGAAAGTTTTACGGGGACATATTCAAAAAAAGATTTGTTTGATAATGATAGAATTATAGTTACACGATTAAAGTAAGGAGGTAAGAAAATGTCTTTTTCATCAGATTTAAAAGAAGAACTTAGTAAAATAAGCAATTTAAATAAAAAAGATGAAGTAAAATATGAGTTAATTGGATATTTGATTTCAAAAAATGCTTCAGTTGTAAAAAATAATGTAAGGTATGCAACAGAGAGTGAGTACAATATAAATCGTTTTTCTAAGTTGCTAAGAAATTTGGATATTGATAACAATATTGAGTTTGATGGGAAATCATTTATAATTACCTTTAAAGTAAAAAATCTTATAGAAGAAGTTGAGGTTGTTGAGAATCAATTAGAAATAAAATCCAATGTTGATTTTGAGGATATAAAAACAATCTCAAGTGGACAGAGTGAAAAATTAGTTCAAAATGATATAAATAATAAATTAATAGTTATTGAAAATGATAATTGCAAAAGAGCAATTGTAAGAGGAGCGTTTTTAGGAGCGGGGTCAATAAATAATCCTAGTAGAACATATCATTTAGAAATAAATTTATCAACAAAAAATAATATGGAATTTTTGGATGAAATATTAAAACAATGTAATATAAGATGCAAAAAATTAGAAAATAATAATTCAATTTATTTGAAAGATGGAGAAGAAATTTCAGCAATTATTGCTTTATTTGGGGCAAGTAGTAGTGTTTTGAAATTTGAAGATATTCGTGTTCAAAAAGAAATGAATGGCAAAGTAAATAGAATTGTTAATTGTCAGACTGCTAATTTGAACAAAACATTGAATGCGTCTGTTGAACAAATTGATGCTATTAGAAGGTTACAACAGTCTAACAAATTTAATAATTTAGATGATAATCTTAAAGAGATTGCTTTACTTAGATTAGAGTATCCAGATATGTCTTTGGTTGAACTTGGAAAAAAATTAAAAGAACCACTTGGAAAATCAGGAGTTAATTATAGATTAAAGAGAATTATTAAAATTGCAGAGGATTTATAAAAAAATTTATGAGAATTATAAAAAGGGTTGAATGAAAAAATTATAAGAGAGTAACTTGTTGTATCAATATACAATTGAGAATGAGTTTTAAAGGAAGTTGAAGATGGAGTTAGGAATATATATACATATACCTTTTTGTGTTAAAAAATGCGATTATTGTGATTTTATATCATATTCAAATTGTTTTGATATGCAAGAGAAATATGTGGAAAAATTATTAGAAGAAATTGAAGAAAATAAAAATTTATTAAGAAATAATTTTATAAGTACTATTTATATTGGAGGAGGTACTCCATCAGCAATAAATCCTGAACTTATAAAAAAGATTTTGGATAAGATTTATGATGTTGCAGGAATAGAAATTGAAAAAAATAAGGGGACATCAAACGGTGGCAAAAAAGTAATTGGAAATGAGATACCAGATAAAAAAGAAAAAATTGAAATTACAATTGAGGTAAATCCGGGAACTACAACAAAAAATAATCTACAAATGTATAAAAATTGTGGAATAAACAGATTAAGCATAGGACTTCAAAGTACTGATGATGATATTTTAAAAAAAATTGGAAGAATTCACAATTATGAACAATTTTTAGATACATATAAATGGGCAGAAGAAGCGGGATTTGAAAACATAAATGTTGATTTAATGTTAGGACTTCCGGGACAAGATATTGAAATTTTAAAAAAGAGTTTGGAAAAAGTAGTTGATTTAAAACCAGAACCAAAGCATATATCTGTGTATTCTTTGATAGTAGAAGAGAACACAAAAATAGAACAAAGAATTAGCTCAGGGGAATTAAGTTTGCCTGATGATGAAGAAGAAAGAAGACAATATCATTATATGAAAAATTTCTTAGAGTTGAATGGGTATAAACATTATGAAATATCAAATTTTGCAAAGCCTGGGTTTGAATCAAAGCATAATATGAATTGCTGGGAGCAAAAGCAGTATGTTGGCTTTGGAGTTGCGGCAAGTTCATATGTAAAAGGTGTTAGATATACAAATACATCAAGTTTAGAAAAATATTTGAATGTTAAAACAATTGTTGGAAATGATTTTGAAACTGTTAAAATTATTGAAGAAACTCAAAATAAGTTAGATATGGAAAAAGAATATATGATGCTTGGACTAAGAAAATTAGATGGTGTTAGCATTTCTAAATTTGAACAAAAATTTGGAGAAAATCCAATTTATTTATTTAGAAACGAGTTGCAAAAATTAGTTGAAGAAGATTTACTTGAAGTTGATTTAGATGATATTAAATTAACAAATAATGGACTTGATTTGGCTAATTTGGTTTGGGAAGAATTTGTATGAGAGGAGTTTTATAATATATATATAGGATTGAAACTCTAATGTATGTCAAATATTATATAGTTATGATAAGTAATTATTTAGTAATTTTTGGATTCATTTTTATTAAAATTTGGGTTGCAGATAGTGTATAATATATGATACAATATATGTAAATAAAGAGTAGGAGGATATGCAATATGGAAAAAGATTTTGTTTTTATTCAATCACTGATAGCAGCACGGAGAGGGGAATTGGTATACTGGGTGTTTAAAAGAAACAAGTTTTTACCAGTTGCCACTATTCAAGAAACTCCAATGATTTTGGAGATTTCATCTTTTAGAGGTAATAAAGAGATGCATGAAAGCATCAAAGAAGCCTATAAAAAATTTTTGGGATGCAGTTGAGCTGCATCCATCATTTTATAAAGAGGAAAGAAAATGAAAAATATAAAAGATTATGATTTAGAAGATTTAAAAAAAGAACTAGTCGAAATAGGAGAAAAACCATTTAGAGCAGAGCAAATATTTAAATGGTTATATCAAGAAAAAGTAAAAGGATTTGACGAAATGACAAATCTATCTTTAGCATTAAGAGAAAAATTAAAACAAAATTATACAATTTGCAATTACAAAATTTTAAGAAAACAAGAATCAAAAGATGGAACAATTAAATACTTGTTTGATGTATTAGATGGAAATGCAATAGAAACAGTATTAATGAGTTATCATCATGGATACAGTATTTGTGTATCTTCACAAATTGGATGTAAAATGGGATGTAAATTCTGTGCATCAACAGGAATTAACTTTATAAGAAGTTTAACATCTGGTGAAATTGTTGAACAGATTTTGGCTGTTGAACAAGATACAGGTGTTAGAATTTCTAATGTTGTGTTTATGGGAATAGGTGAGCCGTTAAACAATTATACTAATGTTGTAAATGCAATTAGAATTATAAACAATCCAAAGGGACTGAATATTGGAGCAAGACATATAAGTGTTTCTACAAGTGGGTTGGTACCTGGTATTTATAGATTAGCAGAGGAAAATATTCAATGTACTTTATCTATTTCTTTACATGCAACAAATAATGAAAAAAGAAGTAGTATGATGCCTGTAAATAATGCTTTTCCAATTGAAGAATTGATGCAAGCATGTAAGGATTATATTGCCAAAACTAATAGAAGAATATCTTTTGAGTATGCATTGGCAAAAGATAATAATGATAATCTTGAGGATGCTAAAGAGTTGGTTAAACTGTTGCATGGTATGTTATGCCACGTTAATTTGATTCCTATTAATAAAATTGAAAATGGTGCTTATTCTAAGTCTTCTAATGATAATATTATGAAGTTTAGGGATTATTTGAATGATCATGGAATTGTTGCTACTATTAGAAGAGAACTTGGTTCTGATATTGATGCGGCATGTGGACAGTTGAGAAGAAAAAATTTGAAAGAAGATGAATAAAATTTCGGGATTAGGGGACGTTTTTGAACCAATGGGGACGTTGTTAA
>OMGL01001399.1_pt1 | contig 14983 bp, 10 predicted proteins | sample 1645831 | NCBI WGS metagenome assembly OMGL01 (sample SAMN00849301, study PRJEB25192) | human gut metagenome | reverse complement strand
GTCGGCTTTCACATCGGTGAATTTCCCGGTTTTGTAGCTGTCCGGGTTGATGCCCGCCAGCCGCCCCAGGGCGGTGACGAACATTCCTCTGGTCATGCCGGTGTTGGGGCTGAAGGTGGTGTCGCTGGTGCCGGAGAGCAGTCCCCGGCTGGCTGCAAAGAGGATGTTATCTGCTGCCCAGTGGCCGGTAATGTCGGTAAAGACCGGGGCAGGGTTCTTGTAGCCCACGCCGTAAACGCTGAAATGACCGGTTTCAAAAACCACCGCTTTCAGGCTGGCATTGTAGCTGGATTTGGTGATCCATTCCACCTTGCCAGCGTCATCTACATAGACTGCATAGAGATTACCTGTCTGCTCACCATTTGCCGGTGTGTAGGGCAAACGCACCGATATAGTGTGACCATTTAAGTTGGCAATCGGTGTTTCTTTGCCGCCGGAGAGGTAGACCAGTGACAGGTCATAGGCCGATCTTGTGCCGATGGTGGCTTTGGCCTCGGTGGAACGCAGTGCATCCACCTTATCTGCCCGGAGAATGATGTCCCCGCCAGCGTAGGCGGTATCCAGCTGCTTCAGAGTATCCAGGCCGATATTAACCGAAACCAGATGGTCTGTTGCTACGGTAAACTGCCGGACGTTTTCTTTAACCAGCAGATCCAGTGTCTGCGCCTTGATGGTCACGTTAAGAGAGGTCTGGCCTGCCGCCGGGATGATGGGAACAGTAACGCCAATCCCGTTCTCTGTGGTGCCGTTCTTTTTCGCATCCTGTTTGGCCTTGTCGATGGCGGACTGGACAGAGCTGTTATCCACTGCCGCATTGCCGTTTTTATCCGGCTGTATGGGTTTGGTTTCACCGGTGACAGGGGCTTCCGGCTGGTTGGTGTTATCATTGCTTCCGGAACCGTTAGAACCGCCGGAGGATGAGCCTCCACCGCTGCCCGAACCACCAGAGGAGGAACCGCCGTCGCTGGAAGATTGCTTGGAAACAGTCAACGTTCCAGAAACATAGGTGATCGCATAATTGTCATTTGACAGCGTACCAGTAATGTTGATCGCAGTTTTGCCGGTTTTGCTCATATCCGGTGTCTGTGCGTAGTCCAGCGTTACCGTGCCGCTCAGGGTATCTGCACCAACCAGACCTTCCACCTTGTAATCCTTATCTGCTTCCGGGCTGCTCAGATCGGGCGCGGTGCTGCCGGTGTAGGCGCTCTTGTCAAGCGCCGTAACTGTGACCGATTTCTTCGCTACGGTCACAGTCACGTTCTGTTCTGCCACATCTGCGTACTCTGCGTTTCCCTGAACCTTATACCAAACAGTGTATTCCCCCGCGTTTTTCGCTGTGGGGATCTGCTCACTCCACTCAGAATCGCCAAGCCGGTAGAGCATTGCGCCGCCAGTGGTCTTGCCCGCTGTAACCAGAGCCTGTTCTGCACCATTGTAGGTCAGTGTATTGACCGTAGGTGCCGTAACAGTGGGGACAAGCTTGTTGGTCGCATTGACATTGACGGTCAGCGTGATGTCCTTATAGTTCGTGCTCTTGATCACTACGGTCACTGTGCCCACAGAGCCGGTGGTTTCCACGTCATTTTTCTGAATCGGCAGGGTCAGCTTGCCGTTTTCCACCTTCGCGCCGCTGGTGTAGTAGCCGTCATTGAGTTTGATCTCGCCCAGCTCATAGGTGGGTGCACCGTACTCTTTGGGCGTTTCCAGCTTGGGCAGGGCGGGGAGCGTCACAGTGTAGGTCTTTTCGTGGCCGTTTACAATGGTAAGCGCAGTTTCCTTGACGAAGTCAGGCGCAGCGGCCTTGGCGATGCTGGCAGTCGTAGGGAAGCTGCTCTGCTCCAGGGAGTAATTCTTCGCGGCCTGCCCCATCAGGGTCACTGTGGCAGTGACGTTCTTGCCGTTGCCCACGCCGGCATCGTCAAAGCTGGCGGCCACGGTTTAGTCTGTGCCTCGGTTCAAGTTCATGCCGTCGAAGGTTACGCTGGTAATGCCTGCGTCTGTCGTGCCATCATAGGGCTTGGACACAGCCGTTACCCCGCTGATCGTCAGCGGTTTCTTTCCAATGCTGACCTCCACGCTGGCGGGTGCGGTATCATTGTGGTTTGCATCGCCAATCACCCGATACCACACGGTATACGTTCCGGCATCGGTGCCGGTAGGGATGCCCAGGCTGTATGTACCGTTCTCGGTCAGGCTGTACTGCATGGTGCCACCGCTGGTCACGCTGCCTGCGGTAATCAGCGCCTGCTCCTGGCCGGTATAGGTCAGGTTTTCCTGTGCTGTGGGAGGCGTGATGAGGCTTGACCTGATGTCGGCCTTTTGTACCGTTACAACAATATCCTGGCTCATCTTCTTGTAGCCGTCGCAGGTGGCCAAAAAGCGGAAGGTGTGCTGGTCTGCGGGTAGCTTTTGCGTAGAAAGATCAAATTGATTCTTTGTTGCGTTGTCAACCGCTGTCTCTTTGCCGTTCTCCACCTTGTACCACTGGAAGCTCACAGCGCCTGTGCCGCTTTCCTTATTTACATTGACAAGAAGCGTCCCCGTACCGCCATAAGTCATGCTCATCTTGTTCGGATAGTCCATGCTCTTGATGGGGATCTTGGCCATAGAAACATTGGTCAGCTCCTTGCCGGTAAGATCGGTTATCCAGGTACTGCCGCTCTTAAACACGTAACCCTCCGGCAGCAGGGATGCCAGCGTAACATTTCCGGTAACGGTCAGTTTTGCCGCCGTCTTACCGTTCAGATCCAGCTTGAGCGGGCTGCCGATGGTGATCTCGCCTGCATTTGCCAGCAGCTTCACCGTACCGCCGTCGGCTGCGGCGATGGCCGCGTCTGCCGTCAGATAGTAGGAAATGCTGCCGTCCGTCTTTGTCGCCGCAGCGGCATAGCCGCAGTAGGGGCAAACATTCCCGCCGGAAGGGTCATCCGGGTGACTGCACTTCACAACGGTTACGGCAGTATTCTCATTCATCTCCGACAGCCTGACCAATGCGCCGCCTTGCTTCTGATAGGCATAGCCCTTTTCCAGCAGGGATTGATACTTTGCGCCATTCTCGATTTGGATGCTGCCAAAGGAGCCGCCGGACAGGGGCACTGGAATACCCTCGAGCGCACCCAATTCCAGCCGAGCCACACTGCCGCCGGACATGGTCAGCGCTCCCTCCGTGTAGATGCCGCCGGGGAACGTGCCGCTCGTTACCACAGCTTCGTTCCCGGTACAAATGGAAAGCCCAGTTCCACCGGAACCAATTCCGCCGCCTACGCTGCCCTCCAGGGTGACATTGTCCAGCGTCAGCTTTGCGCCTGTGTGGTCAAATTTTCCAACTTCCACCGCGGTAGCGGGCTTGCTGGTGCAGGTGCTTAGCACCTTGCCGTTCATGATGGCTACATTGGAGCCGAGGATGCGTAGAAGCGCATTCTCAGCGGATTTACTCAGGGTGTGTCCATTCAAGTTCAGTATAATATTTTTGCTGATTTCGATAGGCTCTGCGTTCTCGATGTCCAAAGGCCCCCGCAGCGTGATAGTGTCACCGTCCTGCGCGGCAGTCAGCGCGTTTTCCAGACTGGTGTATCGCTTGCCGCCGGTTTCAAATGCCTCCACCAGCATATGGCAGCGGGTGCAGTAACCGGCGCTGTCCACCTTGCCCGCATGGTCGCAGACTCTGCCGCAGGCGCATTTGCCGTTATGATATTGGTCGGTATGCTCGACCACCTTGACCGCTCTATCCGGAATATCTACATTGGAAACGTTCAAAATTTCGTCGCTATCAGCGTCTGCAAAGGCATATCCGTCCGCCAGCAGAGCCAGGGCCTCCTCACCAAGTTCTGCATTGATTCCACATTGGAACGTGCCGCCCTGGAGCTGGGTTTTCCCAAGGAATTTCACCTGATGCTGAAACACGCAGTCGCCCTTTACCGTCAGGGTAAACAGGTTATTAACGACACCCCCGCCTGTTGTAACGCTGTCTAATATCAATACCGTGGGGCCTTTGGTGGCAATGACCTCTCCAATGCCCTCTATCGTGCCGTTTTTGATGGTGACGCTGTTGTACGGGCAATCTTGCAAATCCAGCGCCTTGACCTTGTGGCCCTGCAGGTCCAGCGTAAGGTCCTTTTTGTTGGTCCCATCACCTCCTCCCGCACGCAAGATTGCGTCAATATCCCGCACAAAATAAAAGGTTCCGCCGGAAATCAGCCTGCTCCCAACCATGGCTTGATTGTTCCCGAGTTCAGACGAATAGGGGATACCATCTTCGTCAATAAAGAGCACTTCCTTGCGACACGGTTCGCCGCACTGTTGGCATTTGCCATCGTGGGTGTATTTTGCATGGGTGCAGGTGTTAATGGTAACGGTGACAGTTTTTGTATCTACGGTATAGTTATTATAGGACAGCTTGCAGTAGACCTGGCCGCTGTACTCCCAGTCCCTGCCCTCCACTGGGGTCAGGTTGGACTTGGTCAGGACGATTTTATTATAACTGCCGCTGCCTGTGCCCTGAAATTCTTTTCCGTTCACATACCACTGATAGGTAATATTACCGGACTGACCGCTTGCCAGAGAGGCGCTGACATCGACAACCGCTACACTTTCCCCATCTAATTTCTCATATACGACCTGCGGCTGCGTTCTTATGGTAATGGGGTTTTTGGGCGCGGCGGCGACGGTGACCGTTGCGGTGGCGGTCGCCTTGGCAGGAGAGTATCCTGCTTCGCTGTTTGCGGTCAGCTTCAGCTTATAGCGGCCCTCCTTGACATTGTTGTCCGCGGTAACGGTGATGGTCTGGTTGTCAGCGGATTTTGCCGCCGTCAGACCGGTGTGGTCGCCCACCCATTCCACGTTCAGGGTATTCATCTGGACCTTGCTGCCGGTAACGGAGAAGGTCGCCGTCTGACTGCCTGAGCCTTCCTGCAGGGTTCCCTGCTGCGCGCCGACGGTCAGGCTTGCGCGGGGCGCCATCTTGGCGATATAGATGGTCTTGACGTCCCCTTCTCTTGTCGTATCGGCCGCTGTGCCGACCGACATATCGTCTGTTTTTGCATTCTGACTTTCCGAATACAGAATGGTCAGGTTTTTGTTGATGTTTCGGGCGTTTCCATACCTACTATTCGAAATCGCACCATATTTTCCGGTGGCGTAAAGGGTTCCTCCCTTCATGGTCAGGGATGCAGTGTTAATACCCCAACCGGAATTTAGATTCAGCTTTCCATTCTCAATCACGATGGTTTTAGCGCTCAAGCCGCACAAACCGCCGTTGGTGGTTATCTTTACCCCGTCTTTTATGGTAAGCGTCCCGCCGGCGGTGTCGCTCCAACTGCCGTCCGCAATACCATCTTTCCCGCTAGGAACATTGACCGTCAGACTGCCGCTTCCCTGAATGGTCAGATTGGCGGAATACATATCCAGAGCGGCGGTATATGCGGTATCGGTAATCGTAATGGTATTCTCGCCTTTCAGCGTGATTGTTGTGTCGCCCTTCACCGTCACCGGGGTAGTTATGTTTCTGTTCTCCCAGATAACATTGCCGGAGATGGTTTCATCGTCTGCTGCAGCTGCCATCAGGGGCGTTGCCTGCTCTGTTCCCTTGCAGGCAGAGAGATCCGCATCTTCCGCAGAGCAGACCGGACAGTCGGGATTGACCGCCCCCTGCTCACAGCGGGTTTCGCAGATACACTCCGCCGGAGCATTCCCGGACACGCCGGGAACAAGCCCGTTGTCCTGAGAATTGCACAGTTCACAGGTATACCCGCAGGGCGTCCCCTCTGTGGCCGGGATGTAGCCGCAGCTATCGTCATGCTCGCCGCGTTCATGAGGACAGCTTAATTTTTTTGTGATACAGCCGCTTTCCTTACTGCATTTATGGGTACACTCGGTCGGCTGGGCCTCCTCTACTTCAGATGAGGTCGCCGTATTTTCTGATACGCTGCCTTCCAAAACAGGGTAACAGCTTTCGTCATGTTCATGGATACACTTCTTCACAAGGGTGTAGCAATCCTCAGTATGCTCATGTTCACAGGCTGCCCCTTCGGCTCCTTCCGTATATCCGCAGTCCTCTGTATGTTCCGGGTGATGCTTGCACAACCCCGTATGGACGGCGGATACACCCGCTTCCACCGCAGATGCCGGAACTCCCGGCATCGTAAAAATCATTGCCGCCGCCAGTAAAAACGCGGCCGGCCGTTTCCATTTCCATATCATTTATTCATCCTCCTCACGCGGTTCGTTCCTTCTCGTTGTTTTCTGAAGCAGCTGGGATACCGCCTCCCGCAGCTGATATTCTGTCACAGGCTTTACCAAAAAGGTGTCCGCCTGCATCCTGCGGCTTTGGGGTTCAAACTCTGCCTGGTCGCTGATCCACAGGAGAGGGACATCCTTGCTGTACCCTCGTATGCTCATGCAGAAATTCATTCCCCTGGCTCCGTCCTCCATGACCACCACAGCATCATAAGGCCCATCCCGCTGCATGGCATAGGTACAAAACACACCATTATCAAAGCGGTCTACTTTGCCCAGCTTCATCAGCAAAGCGGTTTCTTTTTCTTTCTGGCTATAACTGCACAGCGCAATTCGCATTTCCATACCTCCGTTTCCTGATGGGCTCCATCGCCTCATATAGCTCCTGATCACTACAATCTATGGAGAGGAATGCCGGGATACGAAGCTGATACGCGATCAGGGCGAAGTTTTTATCATCGCTCCACCAGACAAGCGGTGTTTCCGGTGCCAGCTGCTTTGCCTGAATGGCAGCCTCCAATCCCCTTGCCCCGGTCATTGCGATGACAACCGCATGATATCGGCTCCGCCGCAGTGCCTGAGATAGCTGCTTCTCATTCCATAGCTCGTCGATGACAAGCTGTCCGTCCCCAGCAAAAAGGGAGCGCAGCCTGCTCTCAAACCATTCTGCATTCCTTAATTCCGTACAAAGTGCGATTTTCATGCTGAGCCTCCTTTCCTGAAAAGAAAAACAAGAAAGAATGTGCCTTGCGCGGTCGCTTGCGACAATCTACATCTTCGCGCAAGTGCGCATCTTTGGCACGTTAGTGCCTTTTTTATGTGACAGGGAATTCTTCGGAATTTCCTGTCACATAAAAAAAACAGACCTTCTCATCGGAAAGTCTGGTAGTATAATTAGAGTAGCATCTTGTCAAGGGAAATGCAACCGACTTTGTTTAAGACGCAGGTTTCCTGTTTAAGACGCAAGTTTTTTCCTGCGGTTTTATGTTATACTAATATTGGATTATTGTGCAAAGGAGATGGCACGATGCAGATTGCGATTGTGGATGACAGAGCAGAGGACAGAGCAGAACTGTCTGCCTGCCTGGAAAATTATATGAAAAAGCATCAGCTGGACTATACGCTGACAGAATTTGAGGACGGAGAGAATTTTCTGAAAGCTGCCGCCCAGGTCAATTTTCAGCTTGTCTTTATGGACATCTATATGGAGAACATGGATGGAATAGAGGCCGCCAGAAGGCTGCGCCAGAAAAACAGGCTTTGTAAGATTGTTTTTCTGACCATTACAGAAGATTATGCCCGGATGGGGTATAGCCTGTCCGCCAGCTATTATCTGCTGAAGCCGCTTTCGCTCCATCAGGCAGATTTTGAAGAAGCGATGGAGCTGTGCCAGCTAAAACCGCCCTATGAAGTGATGACACTTTCGGTTATGGCTGACCGTCAAAAGCTGGAACTTCCCACAGAGAAGATTCTATACATAGATTATCAAAACCGTATGACACGGATTCATACGGCGGAACGCGTGATACCGGTAAGCGGAGGCTTTCAGGAGGTTACTGCCGCATTGCAGAAGGACAAGCGTTTTTTGCCCTGCTACCGGGGCATTTTAATCAACATGGATTACATCAGCCAGGTTGACAGTCAGACCTTCCGTTTGATAAACGGGGAGGAACTTCCGATTGCCCTCCGCAATGGAAAACAGCTGCGGGAATCCTACCGTCAATATGTTTTCTCTGGAATGGGGGGTATCGTATGAGAATGAAGCAAATGCACAGGCGTATTCTGGAGGGCTGTCTGGCCTGTCTCCTCTGCTTCACCTGCAGTATCCCAGCATTTGCCGCCGAAACTGCAACCCCATCCAATGCCGATGAAAGAAGGGAGATTTTGCCGGATTTAGAAAGCGATGCTCCGGGGACACTGGAGAGCAAAACCCCGGAAGCATCGGAAGAAGTATCCCTCGTCCTTGTCACAGAAATACAAAATGAAGACGAACTGCTCTCCCTGCCAGATTTCACCCTGCCCCTTAGAACCACACCGTCTGATGATGACCTGGAGGAAATTTATCAGCTGGCCCTTCGGTATCAAACCGTCTGCGCCACGGTAACAGCAGGTGAAGAAATCCGGCAGGAAACATTTTCTGTCGCATGGGATTTTTCGGCCATTGACCAGACCACTCCAGGCGAATATACCGCAGCAGGCCGGATTGAACTGCCGGAGGGGTATGCCTTTGGTGAAGCTGTCTTGCAGGAGCTTCAGATTTCCGTCCGGGTGAAAGAAATGCCGCCTGCTGTCATTACCTCCATAGAGAAGTGGTATCCTTATACGGACGCGTTTGCGGTTCAACAGGGCAGCGAAACCGAAACGCTGGAAAATTTGTTTTCCTTTTCCCCTTACTATCTGGAATGCTATGCGGAAAATGGAACCAGCTACACCGCTGTGGTGGAATGGGATTTTTCTGGTATTGATTTGAATACTGTGGGACTGTACCATGCAGCAGGAAGGCTGACTGCACCGGAAAATACCATATTTGCGGATCGTGTCGATTTCCCTGAAATTTCAATTCCTGTTTCTGTTCAGGCTCCGGGCAGCCCAGACATCAACTGCTTCCTGGTTCGCAGAGGAAGCCTTTATTTTCCCTGGGTTACACCTCCGGGGAATCTGGACAAGGTCAGTATATGGCTGTCCGAAAACAACGGTTCATGGAACCGTCTGGAAAGTGGCGTTTATGTGGGTCAGGAAATGCTCTCGATTGCCACCCGTCTGCTGGCACCGGGCAGCAGCTACCGCCTTCAGGTTGATTATGACGGCGGACAGACCGGCATCCTGTCCTTTACCTACGCAGATGAAATTGTCCTTGAAGGGTATCATGAAGGCGACCGGGATGGAGGGGATGCAGGCGGGAATCCACCCGATACCATCATTCAACCGCCTCCTGAAGATACCGACGATCAGGATGACGGTTTCGCAGACAGGCCCTCCACAAAGCCTCCAAAACCGCCTGCAACAAATGGCGGCAGAGTGGATTCCAACGATTCTGAAAAAACACCACCTGTCAGTGAAGAAAATGATCCTGCGGATCATGAACCATCCCACAAGTCTTCCGAGCCATCCTTGGAGGGAAAGGATGATTCCATAGATATAGATAAAGACGATTTCCCATCGGAACAGGCAAACGGTGATACAGAGGAAGATGCGGATTCCAAAAGCCCTGATTTTTCAGAGTTCTTCGATGAAACCACCGACCGGATTTCCGGCATGCGCTTTTTGATGATGCTGCAAACAGGGGAGCAAAGAGCCGTCTTTTCCAAACAAGGAATCACCATCAGCATACCAAAAGACGCCTTGCCGGAGGGCATCCAAAACGAAGATCAGATTGAAGTCATCATCCAAAAGGATACGGACGGCGGTTTTTCTTTTTCGTTTTCCATCAATGGAACTGCGCTCAGCTCCCTGCCGGATGTTTCTGTCATGCTGCCCTGTCCAAATGACCCGGCAGCCGGCACATTGTTCCTCTGTGATGAAAGCGGTGTGGAAATTCCCATGACCGGTTATGACAATGCGGCAAAAGCCGTCTCCTTTCAGATCAGCCATACAGGGGCATACACCATTGTGGGAAAGGAAGATGCCGTTTCCCTGGCACAGGCCGCCGACACAGAGCATAGCCGGTCACCCATACTCCTTTTGATTCCGGCCTGTCTGCTTCTTCTGTCTGCCGGTGTGTTTTTCCTAAGGAGGAGGCGAAAATAAGATGGTATCTTCTGCAGTAAAAAAATATGCTGCCTTATGTATGGTCTGCCTGTGCTCATCCCTGTTTTTTCTTGGCCTGTATCAGTTCAATAATAAATATAGCCAGAACACAATCCAGGCGGCAAATGGGATTCTGGCGCTTTCTGAGGAAGAACTTCAAAAGTCACCGGTGCGCTTTCTGGTATCCGGCTGGGCATTTTATCCTGACGCGCTTTTGACCCCGGAAGAAATACGGGATGAAAGCCATTATATGCGCTACCTTTCCATCGGAGAGCAGACCAATTTCTCCAGCCCTGCAAACCCTTCTCCCTATGGCTGCGGGACTTATCAGATGACATTCTTTCTGCCGGAACGGAAGGAAACATATGCGCTGGAAATCCCGGAAGTGTTTTCTGCTTACAACCTTTATCTGGATCATGACCTGATCCTGCAAATGGGGGAACCGGCACAGGGGACACCATTGGTTCAAAACCGCATGGTCACTTTTCATGGCGGAAAACCGGTCACACTCACCATAGCGGTCAGCAACTATGACCACTTTTACGGAGGGATTGTCTATCCGCCTGCTTTCGGAACGATGCTGGCGGTCAATACAACCAGAGGAATCCGGTTTGCATTCTGCCTGTTCAGCTGTACAGTTACCTTTGTCTGTGCGCTGCTGTCCTTTTATTTCAGCCGCCGGATGAAACAGAAAAATACATTCCTGTTCGGACTGATCTGCCTTGCCATGTGCGGCCTGTCATCCTATCCTGTGCTTCATATGCTGGCTGCGGTTCCCGTATTCCCCTGGTACACGATTGAACTGTTCTGTATCTATCTGGTTACCTGGCTGATCGTAGTTCTGCAAAACCGGATATGCAGGCCGGGCTTCCTTCCTGCGGCCATCAGTAATTGGATGGGCGCTGCCTTCCTGGTATATGCGTTTGTGTATGGCATGATGGCTTCCCATCTCTCCCTTGGAGCCATTCGCTTCTTCTCTGCATCGGTCTTTTGTTATAAGGCGGCATCTGCGCTCTATCTGCTTATCATCGCTGTGCTTGCCATTCACAGAGGAGAAAAACGGAGCAGGCCGATCTTCTATGCTGCGGCAGCCGCAACCTGCGCCTTTATATGGGATCGCCTTCTGCCGGTTTATGAGCCGGTTATCGGCGGTTGGTTTTTGGAATGGGGCAGCTTTTTCATAGCAGCAGCCATCGGTTATTCCCTCTGGCGCGATGTGATAGAAGGATATGGAAACAGCCTGATTTTTCAGGAAGAACGCAAGCAGGTCATCCGTCAGCTTTCTATGCAGACCGAATACAGCCGTCAGGTTTCAGAGGCAGCGGCAGAAAACAGAAGGCTGATCCACGACATCAAACACCATCTGCGCACCATAGACCGCATGGCCTCTGAACGTGGGCAGACGGAGATCTGCTCCTTCCTGTTACAGGTAGAGGAACAGGTTGCGGCATCATCGGGTCACTCCCCTGCCCAGTTCTGCAAAAATCCCGTCGTAAATGCGCTGATTGAATACTACTACGGCATGGCGCAGACACAAGGGACAGAATTTCAGGTGCGGCTCGATCTTCCCGATCAGATGCCGCTTACCGATGTGGAACTGTGTACGGTGCTGGGCAATCTTTTGGACAATGCCGTTGAGGCGTGCAGCCGCCAAAAGCAAGGGGTGCGCCGCGTTTTCATTGCAGGCGAAACCAGAGGCAATATGTATTTTTTGAAGATTGAAAACACTTACGACGGTCTGGCCTTGCAAGAAGGAAAAACATTCCTCTCCCGAAAGGGTACATCTGCTGATCATGGAATCGGGCTTTCCTCTGTCCGAAAAATCATTGAAAGCCATGGCGGTGATCTCGATCTTGTTCCCGGTGAGGAATCCTTTCTTGTTGGAATTACAGTGGGTTTATAAACATTGCTCATACAAAAGGACACCATTACTTACATTTGCATAAGCAATGGTGTCCTCTCTATTTTCCAAGTTCTTCTTCCATAATATTCCTAATCGCTTTAATATCCGTAAAAGTCAATTTTATTCCACGATTATACATAGCCAGTACTTCATTCAGATTTTCAACAAGTACCTTATCCAACTTTTTATGTATCGTTACAGGCTGTTCCTGAATCGTATGAACATGGTCAAAATATTTTTCAATAACAGAAAATGTATTCTGTATCAAAAAAGCATTTTCTTTCCCTGCAAATAATCCAATCACTATCGTATTGCATTTACCATATCGTTTCTTTTTCTTTTCAACGATTTCCTTGTATTTCTCAGCTTGTGAGCTAATTGGTATCATCCAATACAATTTTGAATTTTTCTATCCTGAATTGCATAGTAATGAGGACGATAGTTCCCCTGTTCCTTATTACTCATCAAATATTTATCCTGAACCAAGTCAAAAAATTCATCCTTGATATGATACGAATATCCCTGTTGTATCTCCATAAATAACCTTTCCTATGTGATAAAATTCCCCATCAGAATTCACTGATGGGGAACATTTACAAACTATACTATTTTTATCCCACCTGTATAGCAAGTGGCTTCATTTACGAACTGAATTATTTATACCCCGCACCATCAGCAAGCGGCAAACATTTACTTCTATCTTTAGTATATACAGTTTCTCTGAATTTAGCAACCTGTTTTTTAAGTTTAGAAATATTTTTTACTATATCATGGCTCATCATTTGTCGTAACTCTGTCGTAAAATACAAATTTAAGCCTCTTAAATTGCTTGAAAACGCCCTGTTTTCGGCATTTTATTTCTCCAAACTCTTCATCGTCGGGAATTTTTTTAATTTTTCTTCATTACCCTTCGTGATGCTTCGCTGTGCTATTTCTATTAAATTGTCTTCTCTTCATTACCATTCATGATGAATCATTGTAAAATCATATCTGTTGTCAATTTGATCTCATTTGGTTATTTCTGTTGTCAGATGAAAGGGTTCATAAGCCCTTCTTAAAATACATCCATTGTTGCAGCCAAATGTTCAAATGTTTCCTGTTTTTTCTTCTCTGTCGCTTCTGCATAGATATCCACAGTGGTCTGAATATCCTTATGCCCCATGATCGACTGGATTATTTTCAGGTTCGTTTCTCTTTCACAAAGCCTTGTGCAAAATGTGTGTCTCAAGCTGTGCGCTGAAAAATCCGGCAAGAGCACCGGCTCCCGGTGCTCTTTTTTGCCTCTATTTCTTCTGTTGCGTTATAAGCAGATGAGATTCTCTTGATTGCCCGATTAACTGACTGGGCATTCATTATATTTCCATAACGGTTACAGAAAACAAAGCCTGTCATCCCATCAATCTCTGCATCTGTCCAGCCATTTTCTTTCTGCTCTTCCCAGATCATTTCAAAAGCATCTTTCACTGTATCCAACATGGGAATCGTACGCATTCCGGCTTCTGTTTTCGGCGTTGAAATGTGATTTTCCGATGCCCGGTCTTCTCCTACCGGATAATACGTTAGATTATATATCCAGACCGTCCATCTGATCTTTCATGAGCTGTGCTTCTTTTTCCCGAAGCGTTACAAGGTCTTGTGCATAAACATATTTACGTCTTCCGAGAGGATCCGTATAAGTATATACATATCTTCCGTCTGAACGTCTCTGTGATTCACCTTTTTGCATGAAAAAAGCAGCTAACCTATTTTTCATAGACTAACTGCTCGTATTTTAGTTCCATATTCAGTTTTATTCTACAAATCCGACAGTGAACTTCGGTCGTATGCGCCATTTTTCTTATCTTCCGGATGTGGTTCCAGTCCGATAATTGTAATATCTTTCTGGTCTGGTCCATAAACCCAGTACATTCTCATTGCGCCACTGGTTTTATTTTCCAGATATGATTGCCACACTTTCATTCCATAACGTCTGGATAATGGCTCTATTTCATGGGTTTGAAGACTCGGATAACCCGGATCAGCCGACAACAGCTTTAAAGCCTTTCCCCATTTTTTATACAACTGTTCTTCCTTCTTTTTTATATTACCGGAACGATATTTCTCCTGCAGATCTAACCAAAGTTCCTGCATTTCAGGAATTCCCATTCATATATTAAAATTCATCTCTTATTCCTTTTAAAAATCTGACAGGTCAATAGCCGGGGAAACATCGCCTCTCTTAAAGTTACTTACTGCACGATCCATATCTGCCAGAGTTCTGGCTGAAATGCTCTCTGGCACTGCCAGTTCCCGAGGTTCCAGAATAATGCAGCCATTTCCGTATTCTTTTACATTATAATACTGATAAGCAGCTCCTCTGAGGGTAATCCTTTTTTTATTGTCCAGATGAGCAACATAATCTTTCATCGTTTCCATTATCAACGCCTCCTACGCAAGCATTTGTGTGGGAAATCCCACCTCTTATTATTATAATACGCTTTTCTATATTTTCTGTCAATCCAATTTTATTTATTCAGATGCAAAGATATCAGTAGTAATGAAATATTATCTGGTCTAAAACATAAATTGCCTGCATCCGACCAGTTTGACTGTAATATTTCAATTATTCTTACTCGCAAATGTACAAAGGAGATTGTAAATCATCCGGAAATTTATAAGTCTTTTCATAAAAAAGATTGTCTTGATTACATAGACTTAGACAAAAATCCTTATTATAAACCGTAAAATGGAGTTTAGAGTGTTGAGATTTCCTATATCAGAAGATACTTATGAATGTGTAATTACCAATCTTCCTTCTACAGAATTCAATCTCGAAGAAAAAAAAAAGCTATACGCAATGAGGTAGGAAATTATGTCCCCATCCTTCACTACATCAACCATAACAGAAAGCAGATATTTTGATTTGCCTCGTCTCTTTTTATTTTTGTTGTAAATGGAAATTAAAGACATATCTTCACCATCGTAGCGAGATTCTGGATGCAAGTATTGTAGTAAAACTCATCCAGTTAATTTGAACCATCTTCATGAAACGATACACGGTATCTTTTGCAAAATCAGGAGTATTGCATGAGCCTCCGGTTTGTAATTGTTTTTTGACAA
>OMGL01001389.1_pt1 | contig 15032 bp, 11 predicted proteins | sample 1645831 | NCBI WGS metagenome assembly OMGL01 (sample SAMN00849301, study PRJEB25192) | human gut metagenome | reverse complement strand
TATACTTATTTTATAAGAAGAATTTTCCAAAAACTCTTGAATTTTGCATTATATAATTATATAATCTATCTGTTAAAAATATGTAAAAAAAATATTTAAAACTTAGAGGAGTGAAAAAAATGCCAAATATTGAAAATCTAAAAAAATATAAAAATATACATATGATAGGAATCGGTGGAGTAAGCATGAGCGGTATTGCAGCAATCCTTACAAACTGGGGCTTTAATGTCACAGGTTCAGACTGGGCAAAATCTGAAGCAACAGACAAATTAAATTCAATGGGTATAAAAGTTACAATTGGTCACAATTTAGAAGATGTTGCAAAATCTGATGTTGTAGTTTATTCTGCTGCAATTAAGCAAGATGACCCTGAAATGTTAGAAGCAAAAAAATTAAATATACCTACAATCGAAAGAGCCGATTTTTTAGGTGAACTTACGAGGTGTTATAAAGATACAATTTGTATTTCTGGTACACATGGTAAAACAACAACAACTTCTATGATTTCACTATGTTTCTTAGAGGCTTTAAAGGACCCTAGTATTCAAGTTGGTGCTTTTTTGAAAGCGATAGATGGAAATTATAGAGTTGGAAATAGTGAACATTTTGTTATTGAGGCTTGCGAATATGTAGAAAGTTTTTTAAAATTTAGTCCAAAGGCTGAAATTATTTTAAATATTGATAATGACCACCTTGATTATTTTAAAACTTTTGAAAATATTAAAAAAGCATTTGTTAAATATGTTAAATTGTTACCAAATGATGGTCTATTAGTTATTAACGGTGATGATAAAAATTGTTTAGACTTACCTCAATATACAAATGCAAAAGTTATTACTTATGGAATTGAAAATATAAATGCTGATTTTGTTGCTAAAGATATTGAATTTGATAATGATGGTTTCCCTGGGTTCGATGTTTATAAAAAAGGTGAATTTTTCGAAAAAATTAAATTATCTGTTCCAGGTGGTCACAATGTTTTAAATGCTTTGGCTTGTATTTCATTATGTGATTATTATGGAATTGATAAAAAGGATTTACAATCTGCACTTAAAAAATTTACTGGTGCTCATAGAAGATTTGAATTTAAAGGTAAGGTAAATGGGGCTAGCATTTATGATGATTATGGTCATCACCCTACTGAGATTGTTGCAACTTCTAAATCTGTTGCAAATAAAAAGCATAATAAGTCTTGGGTTGTTTTCCAACCTCATACTTATAGCAGAACTAAAAATCTTTTAGATGATTTTGCACATGCTTTATTGAATTTTGATAATGTTATTGTTTTGGATATTTATGCTGCTAGAGAGACTAATACTTATAATATTTCTTCTAAAGATTTAGTTGATAAAATTATTTCTTTGGGTAAAGATGCTAAATATATTCCTGATTTTGATGAGTGTGTTTCTTTCTTAAAAGATAATGTTCAAAAAGATGATTTGATTTTAACTTTAGGTGCTGGTACTGTTACTAAAATAGGTCCAATGCTTTTAGAAAATAATTAAAAACAAAAAATGGATCATAAATCACTTAAAAAAAAGAAAAAGGGGTGTCCCCTTATCCCTGGAAAAAGGGAAAAAAGGAACGTCCCTTAATCCCCTTTTTTCATTTGTTTTATCATTATATCCCCAAAAACTGCATATCCTTCTTCTGGATTTTTTACCAAAACGTGCGTAACTGCACCAATTAGCTTTCCGTTTTGAATAATAGGAGAACCACTCATTCCGTTGAATAATTCCACCTGTTTTTTCTAACAATTTTTTATCTGTAACTTTTATAAGCATACTTTTATTATCAAAATTATTTTCCTTGTAAATCTTTTCTATCTCAATTTCATATTCTTCTACTTTGCCGTTTTCAAGACAGCACATGATAGTTGCCTTTCCTAATTTTATTTCATTTCTTAATGCTACATCCATTTTTTTATTTAAATCAATATTTAGGCTTGAAATATTATCTACTTTTCCATATATTCCAAACTTTGTGTTCTTATTAATTGTTCCTATATTTTTTTGATTATCTACTGTTCCTTGTATTCTACCTGGATTTCCTGTTTCACCTTTAATAATATTTAATATTTTTGTTGTTACAAATTCTCCTGATGCAATGTCAATTAACTGTTCTGTGTCAATGTCTGCTATACCATGCCCTAATGCTCCAAAGCTTTTACTTTCTGGTTCGTAAAATGTTACTGTTCCAACTCCTGCTGCACTATCTCGTACCCATAAGCCTAATTTATATTCTTTTTTTGATGTTTCTACTGGCTTTATTGAGCATTCTTCTGTTTGTTGTTCGTGTATATATTGTATTTTTACGTCTTCTCCTTTTGATGAGTTTACTTTTTTTATTAATTCTTCTGTGTTTTTTATATTGCTATTATTGATTGCTATTATTCTGTCTCCTTGTTGAATTCCTGTGTTTTCATATGGTTTGTATTTTTTGTTATCTATTCCTTCTACTTCTGACATTCCTACTACAAGTACTCCGTTTGTATATAGTTTTATTCCTGCGATGTTTCCTACTGGTATTACTTGCGTTTTGGGTAATACATCTACATTTATGTCTTTTAAAAATATGTTTTCGAATAGGCTTATTTTTACTGTTTTTTTTCCTGGTGTGTTTGTTGTTTTTTCTTGGTTTTGTGCTAGTGTTTCTATTACATTGTTTTTTTCTACTAGGTTTGCGTTTAGTCCGATTATTGTTTTTAGGTTTATTTTTTCTCCTTCGATTATTGTTATGTTTTCTGGTATTGCTTGTATTGATAGTGTGTATGCATATATTATTAATAAAATTGTTGTTATTATGCTAATTTTGATTTTTTTGTTTTTCAATTTTGGCTCCTTGTTTTTTTATTTTATTAATATTATTTGCTTTTTTTTGAAATTTATTCGATTTATATTTTTGTAGAATATAAAAAACAGAATTGTGGGTCTTAAACCCATAATCCCGTTTTATTACCAGTCCTTTAATATCATATTTTCCCTGTATTGTCCATATCGTTCTCTACCAAGTGCTGTATAATATAATTTTTTAATTATATTATCATCATCATCCATTGTATTATTTGTATTTACATTGTTCTGGGTTACTATTGAATCATAAGATAGTGTTCCTTCTTTTGGATAATAATATATGCTTTTTCCATTACTATCTTCTCCTGTTCTTCTTTCTGTGTCTATATTAAATACTCCGACCGAATAAGTTGCATTTTTTATTATATTTGCTAATCCACTTTCTGTTGGTCTATGAAAAACTGTTTCTCCACTACTAGATACAGTCTCTATATAAATTGAGTCATCTGATACTACATCTTCGTTTTTTGTGTTTGTTATAACTGAATATCCATTATAAATTTTTCCACCTACATTCATTCCTTGTAAGAATGTTATTATTGATATATTGTCTATTATTTTCATCCAGTCTGAATCTTTTAATTGTGGCATTTGGAAGTCCACGCTTTTTTCGGCTCCAGAATAATTATTGTAGTTTTTTATTGCTACAGATAAGTTTCTCTCTATTGTATATTTTATTACATCAACTCTATGTGTATTAAAGTTTGAATCTTCTGCTTCTATTCCTCCTGAATGTCCATAATCAAATATCTTTCCTCCATCATTCCCTAATTTAGTAAAAGGATTTTTTTCTTCTGAATACTTATAACCATATATATCTACAGCATCATCCACTGTTAAATTTTTAAGACTCTCATGGTTTGTTATATAAGATTTTAGTTTTGCTGCATCCATGTAATATTTTTTTCCGCTGTCATCTTTTTCCGGAAAATTATAATTTTTTTGTATTTGCTTTTTTCCATTTAAGATAGTAAATATGACAGGCTTACCATTGTCATCTGTATCTGTAATGCTTTTATAATATTTTGTTCCATTTTCTTTTACATACTCATATGTATTCGTCTCTCCATCTATACATACTTTTTCTTTTTGAAGAACTGTTTCTTCATCAATTGTTACATTATTATATTTAACAGTATTTCCTTTTTGTTCTACATTTTCAAGTAAATATCCATATATACTTACTACCTCGTCATCCACTTTTCCATGTATTGAAACATAATTGTCCATTGAGTATGTTATAACAACATCAGTTCTATCCTTAATATATCTACAACTGTAATATATGTATGGTTTTATTCCATATAAAACATCACCATCCTGAAATGAGTTGCCACTTCCCTGTTTGTTTTTCGTTTCATCATCCCATGTATTCGTGTATGGAGAATATATATAATATCCATCATACATTGTAAATACTACTGCTGGTACATACCCCTGTAAAGATTCTTTGTTATAACCTAGTGTTGAAAAATTTGTTGCAAGTGAGTTGAAAAATGTATTAACTCCTGCCTCAATATCACGCATTTTCGAGTTTGCTAAATATGATGTATCACTATTAAATGAGTTTATTTGATATGCTTTTAGTGCATCATATGTTGCACCTGTTAGTTTTGAGTCATATTGACTTTGCATACTTAATGTTTCCACTCTATTTTGTATATATGTCTGCATTACTATTGATATTGGTAGCACTATTATTATAAACATTATTGCTAAACTTTGTATCTTCATATGTATTTTTCCTTTCGTTTATTTATCTTATTTGCAAAATAGCCTGTAATATCTTCTATTACAGGCTATTTTAATGAAACTTTTATTTTACTTTCCTGTTGCTGTTACTATTCCACCATGTGAGGCAGCAATTGTGTAAGTATCATTTCCTACTACTTTGTAGAAGAAATTTTTTAATTGTTGTGATAAAGTTTGGTTTGTGTTTTTAACGTCTACTGAAACTATGTCTCCTTCTTTTAACTTATATACACCATTATCACTTTTTAGTTTATCTTCTATTTGTGATGTATATACTGAGTAGTATACATTTTCTCCTATTTTATCCCTTGCTGTTTGTGTTGTTTTCTTTCCTGGGTTTTCGTCTAATATTTGTGCTTGCATTTCTACATTATATGTATTTCCTGTTGAACCTATTGTTTGTAAAAATTGGTCATATTTATCTTGTGTTATTTTTCCTGTTGTTCTTATGTCGTCTACAAATTCTGTTGTTGCTGTGTCTACAGTTAATTGTGCAACGTCGTCTGTTCTGTCTGACATTGTCATTAATGGGAATATGAACATTAATATTGCTGCTAGTGCTATTGCTATTATTGTTATAAGTGTATCACTCATTTTATTTTCCTCCTAATTTTTTTCAATCTATTTGTATTATAGCATTTATGTTTGTATTTTTCAAGTTTTTTAAAATATTGTGTAAAAGAAAACTATTTTATAGTTTTCTTTTACAAATTTTAGTATTCTCTATAGTAGTCTTCACTGTGTGAACATCTAGAACAATATTTTCTTACACATGTTGTTGGATGTGCTGCTGTGTTATCAGAATTAGAGAATATTGTAAATGTCCATGTTCCTTTACTATTATGTCCCCAATCTATATATGAATTATACATTCCATTTGCGCCTACTCCAGGAGTATCACTTGAATCATTTACCTGTTTACCATTATTATATAATATTTTATATCCGCTTCCCCATGCTCTAAATGCTACTGTTGCTGATGTTGCTGATGTTGTTGTTCCTAGGCATAGGTCTATTGATGAACTTGTATCACTTGTACAATATAAAACTTTCATTGTATGTATACCATATGATGTATATGTAAAGCGTGCATATTGACCTGCTCTATCAAATACTGCTGCAATTTTTCCGGTTCCCCCACTACCATTGTTTTCTGTAAACTTCCAATCTCCAATTATTTTTTCTGTTTTATAATCATGACCAAGTGCATTTCCACTTGTATATGTTGATGTTAGTTGTTTTCCGCATTCACTACATTTTTTATAGTAAACTGCTGGTGAAGTACATGTTGCATCACTCTTTTTGTTACCACCCTCTGTTGGAATATGATTAAAAAATTCTACCGAAATTGAAGTGTTTGTCATATAATAATTTTGGGTTTCTGCACTTGTTACTACAATATTCGCTTTTCCTACTCCTTTGGGTTGAACTGTTATTTTATTTCCTGAAATTGATGCATCTGCTATAGAAGTATTATCACTTGATACTGATAATTTTCCACCACTTTTATTTGATGTAACACTAAATGTTAAATTCTTGCCAATACAAGTGGTTGGATTATTTTCTGTTACCTTGATGTTTCCATAACGTTTTCCAGCCAATTGTTCTATTGCATTTGTACGCACCATATTTCCTGCTACATCATAAATTTCTGCATATATCTCATATAAATTTCCTTGTCTTAAATTTGTAAGTGTTTTCTCCTTTATTACATTTTCTCTATTTCCTGTTTCATAACCGTTCATGTTACATTCAACATCTTCTGTTGTATAATGTTCGCCTGTACTAATAACTGTATAATGCCATACAACTTTACAAAATCCTGATTCATTATCAACTGAAGTAAGTCTAACACTTATACCATCTGACGAATTTCCTGTACATGTAATTTGATTTGTTATCTTAATTGGTGTTTTATCTATATTGTTTACGTTTATTGCCATTATATTTCCAATTTCTTGCGTTGTTTTATCATAAAATCTTGCATATATTGTCCCATTAGTTGTAAATACATATGTTGTATTTGAATACCAATTTTTTACATCTGTGCTAATTTGTATTCCAAAATCTGCTATATTACTTTCTACTCTAACTATTACATCTTGGTTTGTCCAATATTTTGCACTATAATTTACTTTAATTTGAGATGCATCTGGCACTTTGTATTTTACATAAAAATTGTTACTTACATATGTTACAGAATTATTATATTGGTCTGTAGCACGTATCCATAAATAGTAATTTCCCGGATTTGAAACTATATTTGTTACTTCATTTCCAGTTGTGAATTGTTGCCAATTGTTTGGTACTTGAGTATTTGAGTTTGACCATGCATATTCTGTTTTGCTTGGTTCCCCATATACATTTACTCTGCTTCTTAATGTAACTCTATCAGATTTATCTGTATATGAAATTTTATATGTTCCACTATTTGGATTAAATTCTATTGATGTTACTGTAACTGTCGCCTCAACTGTTTGTGTTGTATTATCATGATTTGTTACTGTACATTTTATTGTTGCTTTTCCTGCGCTTTTTCCTGTTACTCTTACATTTACTTCTTTTCCATTTGAACTAACCGTTGCAATTGAGTTATTTGAAGATTCAAATTTTATGTTTTTAAAGTCATTTCCACCCTCTAATGTTGCTTTTAATGTTGCCGTTTCCCCTTGTTTTATTATTGCTCCATTTAGGCTTACTTTTGTTACCGGTCTTACTATATTATGTACGATTATACTTTTTGCATCTGATATATTCCCTGCATTGTCTTTTACCCACACTGTACATTTTTTGTCATTATTTTCTGGGTTTGCAGTTGTAAAATTATTTACTGACCATTCTTCGTCATTTTTTAATGATGGTGTTTGATTTTGTTCTGACCATGTATAACAGTATCCTGCTATTCCACTTCCGCCTGTATCTCTTGCGCTTACATTTATATTTTTTGAATTTGATGGATCGTTTTCGTTCGCTATGCTAATATTCTGCACCTCAGGACTTTTTTGATCTATTCTAACTGTTATTTTTTTTATTTCAGAATATTTTTCTTGATTCTCTAATTTCCAAAATGCCTGATATTCAATTTTTCCATTTGAATTTACAGCATCTGGGTCTACAGTAAAGAAATTTTGATATTTAGAATTATTATCTAAAAGACCATATCCATTATAATCTAAATTTCCTGTATTTTTTCTTTTATAAAAAAATAGTTTTGAATTATATGTTTCTTTACTTGCCAATTCAACATATACTCTTTTATTTGTCCATTTATTTGTTAATTCTGTTAAACTATTACTACTTATTATTTTTCCACTTGCATCATTTTCATGGAATGTTGCTGTTAATTCAGGTTTTTCTGCATTATTACTTAATACTGTTGATGTTGCACTATTGGCTATTACTAGTCCACTTTTTGATGCTGCAATTGTATATGTATCATTTCCTACAACTTTATATACAAAACTTTTCATTTGTTGTCCTATTGTTAGGTTGGTATTTCGTACTGTTACAGATACAAGATCTCCTTCCTTTAGTGAATATTTTCCATCATTTTTGTTTTCTTCATCTTCAAGTGTTTTTTCTATTTGTGATGTATATACTGAATAGTATACATTTTCTCCTATTTTATCACCTTTTGTTTGGGTTGTTTTTTTACCTGGATTTTCATCTAGAATTTTAAATTCCATATTAATATCATATGTATTTCCTGTTGATGTTAGTTTTTGCTTAAAATTGTAATAATCGTCTTTTGTTAATGCACCTGTTGTTCGTATTTGCTCAACAAATTCGGAAGTTAATGTGTCTACATCTAATTTTGACATTGTATCAACTCTTTGTGATGTAACTTGTAATGGTACTACAACTAATAACACTACTGCTAACAAAATTGCTATTACTGTTATGAATGTATCACTCATTTTAACCTCCTTTTTATTGTTTCATATTATGTTTTATTGTTCTTGACTGTATGTTATTATTCTTTTTTGTGTTTTATTTACATCTGGTACGTTAGCATCATCATTTTGATAATAAACCCCTAGTCTTTCTATTATTGTTTTTTTATCCAACATATCCTTTAGTGGCTTATCTCCTATTTCAATATTAAATTTTTCATTAAAATCTTGTTTGCTTACTTTATATTCATGGTATAAAATTCCACATAAAAATTCAGCTTTTAACTTTTCATTGGCTAAAGAAACATTTTGATAATCTATTCCATTAGTTGTTTCTAAATCTAATGAGTATTTTGGTAAATCTTCTTTTCCTTCCCTTTTTATAGTATATATTGGTCCACCTAATAATTCTTTATCAAATACTATTTTGTAATTTTCAAGGTAGGCTCTCATTATTGTTGGTAATACAGTTTCCCATCCTACTTGTCTTTCTGTTCCTGTTGCTTTGTAATATAGGTCTCCATTTATATACACTGTTTCTCTGTCTCTAATATCCAATATCATGTCCGCTGTTTCTCTTGCTTGTGAAAAAAACGGAATAATAATGGATAATGCTAGTACAAATAGTAATACGGCTCCTGCCACTTTTATTGCGTCTGCTGCGTTTTCCATTATTATTCCTCCTTATCATATATGTTTATTTTACTTTTTGGATATCAATTCTCTTTATATATCCAGCCTTATCATAACCACCTGCTGTTGCATCGTTACCATCTGGAATTGTTACTTTATACTTTCCTGCAGATTGTATTGATGATGTTGATGGACTTGTTTGTTGAGTTCCCTCTAAATATATCACTACTTGTCTACCTGTATTATCAGCGGTATCTTGTGCATTGCTTGATATTACCTCTTGTATCAAAGATTTAACATCTGTTCCAGATTTTGTACCTTCATATTTAAGAAATGTATTATTAAAAGTTTGTATATTTGCTTTTGACATTCCACTATTTTGTACAGAATCTTGTGCTTGGTTAAATATCATTATTCCTAAAGATATTAACAAAATTGATAATAATATAGCACCTGCTATAATTAATGCTTTTGATGCATTCTCCATATTTTTTTCCTCCTTTGTTTTTTATTTTTTATTTTAAAATACTAATTTCATATTAGTAACATTAAAAACTTGATTAATTAGAATTTTGTTCAAATAACATATGTTTTACCTTTTTTGTTGATTGATGATATTCTATACTTGTACATTTAAATTTTATGCTTCCATAGTTTGCTAAAAACTTTTGCATTCCACTTTTATCAAATGTTTCCATTTGGTATATTGTATCATTATCTGTTATTTTAACTTCTATACTTATAGAATTTTTTTCATTATCTTTGTAAATTCCCTTGTTGTTTTTTTCTACTTCATTTTTCTCATTGTTGTCTATTGCTCTGTTCATAACTGTTACTAAGTCTGTTCCAGAGACTTCTACATTAAGATAATTTTCAAATTCTAGATTTGCTTTTTTTGATGTATTGTAATTTGCTTTGTAATTTAAAAATATGTATGAAACTCCACAAACTACAATTATTATCATTGCAAAAAATAAAACTATTTTTTTCATCTTTCATCCTTTTTATTATACTATTTATGTATTATTTTTTCAATATTTTTGTATTATTTTTTTACTATTTTTCAAATACTATTTTGCTTACTCTTCCATTATCATGATATGATATTTCACATTTATATTTTGGCAATTCTGTATTATTTTTTACCTCATCTTGTATCATATCATTATATCTATTCGTAGAGAATTCTTGAACAGCTGTTGTTCCACCCGTTATGCCACTTCCTATGATATCTACTTGAATTTTATAATTGTTATCAAAAAAAGTTGTATCAACTTTTCCAGCGCTATCTTTATCAGTATAATATTTATTATTTTCGTGTGCATAACCTGCAACAGTTATAATATCGTAAATTGTCCACTTATTTTCTTTAGATTCATAAACTGTAAATTTTGAATTAAATTGTGTAAGTTGTTGCTCTGCTGTTCTTTGGTTTATGTCTGCAGATGTTGAACCAAAATCTACAAATAAATAAACTGCCAGTGATAATATAAGCATACCTATTAATACTCCACCCGCTATAAGTAAGGCATTTGATGCATTTTCCATACTCTACTCCTTTATTTTACATAATTAAAATTTATTTGTTTGATTTGATTTCCATCATATATTATATCAGTACTTCTAAATGTTGAACTTTTAAATTCTGAATATTCTCTATATTTTCTTATTTCATCTTTTGAAATACTTAAATCTCTTCCTATAAGTTCCTTTATTGTCTTTTTGTCTGGATTTTCCTTTTTTTCATTTTCTGAAAATGCTATATTATCATAGTGTGCAGATAATGTACTTATCTCTTTTACAGATAAATTATAATTACTTTGTATTTGATTAAATTTATCGATTACATCTATTAGTTGTGAATTTTCATATTCTTTTAGGGTAAAAAGTTCTGCCTTTCCATTTACACCTACTTTACTAATAAATTTATCCATTCCAGTAAGTTTAATAGATATTTTTTTACTATAATCTACAGAATTTGCCGTTTCTTTTGTTGTTCCTTCTTTTGAATTAAAGTCTATTGCTTTGTTAACAAGAGTAATCATATCATAACCTTTTACATTGTCTCCTGTATATTTAGCAAATTCCTTATTAAAATCCGCAACTTGTGAACTTTTTGTCATAGATGATTTACCTTTTTCATAATCGCCAATTTGGTTAAATGCCAATAAAAGTGCACCAATAACTAATAGTGCTATAAGCATTCCACCTGCCATTAAAAGTGCTTTTGAAGCATTTTCCATAATCTATTATCCTTTCTAACATTGCTTAAGTTGAAACCAAATTCAACTTAAGCCTGTTTTTAGAAACTACTTGATGACATACTTGAGAACGTACTTGACATTGATGTTAATCCTATAAATACTAATGGGATTATTAAGTATCCAACAAATAAGCATATCATAGGCGCAAAACCTATTACTTTTCCTATCATACCTTGTCTTTTTATCAATCTTTCGTTTGATTCCTTTCTCTTGTCTCTGTAGTATTCTCTTTCTGAGTCTAACTCATCAAATGCGTCTTTGATTGGTATTTTTTCAACTGCTGCTTGCATACTTTCTACAATTCTTATTAGTGGCAAGTATGATATGTCATTTTTTAGGTTTTCTAGTGCTTCCCAAGCACCAGATTCATAGTCATTAACACATCTTGTAATTTGACTTTTGAATATGTTCGAATATCTTTCTAGCCATTCAAGCATCATTTCTACATTTATTCTTTCAATTCTCATAAGCATAAGTATAATTGTTTGGAATTGCATTACTTCGTCTTCCATTTCTAGTTGTCTCATTTTTGCTTGGAACATTAGCAACCAGATAGGACTCATATATCCTATTATTGCAAATACAAATGCTAGTAATAGTTCAAACCATTGGAATGATTCACTATTTACAACCTGTAGTTTTCCAAGTATTCTTTTGGCTGCTGTTTCTATTTCTTCGTCTGTTGAGTCTTGATAGTATTTTGATTTTGCAAGTGCTCTTTCTATGTCTTTTTGTGTTGTGTCAAGTTTTCCTCTAAACATATCCAAAAATACATTATCTTGTTTTGTTAATTCCATTGCTTTTGCTTCGTCTTTTGTCGACATACTTATTAAGTTATAGTCTGTTGTCGGTTGTGTGTATTCGTAGTCTATTGCTATTTGATGCAAATACATAAATACAAATATTGATACTACAAATGTTACTATTGATAGTGCTATTCTATTTATGTATACCCATTCCATTTTTAATGGTGAAGCTGCATCTGTTAATAATTGTTTTACTTTTTTGTATTCTTTTGTTCCATCTTTTGGTAGGAATAAGTCTATTATTTTTTTTGCAAATTTATTTTTATATAATTTTGCTTGCCATGGATTTTCTGTATTTTGTGTGTTCATATTTACTGAACCATTGTCTTTTAGTTTTCTAACTAATATGTATGATATAAATGTTATTATTAATATCAATATTTGGACTATCATTCCTGATTTTCCATAATACCAGTTCTTAACAAATGAGAAGTTTGATACTGCCCAACTTTTTATTGGTTCTAGTAATAATACTGGTGCTATTGAAATAAATGATAAACTTCTAAATACATAGTTTAATTTATCTCTTTTTAATATTTCAATTTGCATTTCTTGTGTTATATTGTCAACATTTTTTAGGTATAATGATGCACCATCTATTTTTCTATCACCAAATTCTTTTGTTAAGTATGATATTCCGGCAAATTCTTTTAAGTAGTTGTTTGGTGCAACATCATAATATTTTTCTAGTTCTGTTTCTGGGTCGTCTGAAGTTAATATCTCGTAAATTTTTTCGCCTTGTCTTGATATTTCTTTTTCGTCATCTTGTGATACTTGATATATTGCTTCTTCAACCATGTTGAATTCATGATATGCGTGTCTTATTTCTGAGAAGAAATCTAATTGTTGTGTAAGTAATTCATTGTCTTTTTTGTCTACAGACCCCTCCATTAAAATATCTATCATAAATAATTCAAATATTAATAAAATGAACATTAATAAGTAATTGCTTTTGGTTACTAAGATTGTAATAATAATAAGTGGTATTAATATTACAAGTGCTTTTGTTAATATTTTTGCTACGTCACGTCTTGTTATGTATTCGTCATCTATATTTAATATTTCTAATCTTCTTCTTAATTTTAATACATATCTTTTTATGAATGGGACTCTTGAAAAGAATATATATAATTTTTGATACATTATTTCTGATGAGAACGCACTTGCTTTTGTTCCTCTTTGTAGGTTTTGTATCTTTTTATATTCTGATTTTTGCATCTTTTTGTTCATTATATAATAGGCAATTCCTATTACAACCATTAATGCAACTGATACCCCCATTATTATAAAGATAACTTGGTTTGACACTTGTATTTCACCTCCTGATTATTATTGCTCTATCTTTGGTTTTCTGCCTCTTCTTTTTGGTTTAACTTCTGTTATATCTTCTGTATTGTTTACTGTTACTGCAACTCTTGATGATTTTTTCCAGTGTTTTTCTACAAACGCATCAAATTGTTCCAAATCTGAATCGTCCATATTTTCTCTCATACCACGTAGGTTTTCTTCTGTTATTGGGTTTGTTATTAGGTATTCTCCGTCTACGTATTCTAGTATGTTTCTGTATGTATATAATTGCTTGTCTGTAACTTTTTCAAAGTAATGTGTTGCATTGTCAAAGAATTTATCAAATTTTCCTTCTAATGTTTTTTCTTTTCTGTGGTCAAATGTGTATTCATTTTTGTCTTCTATTGGAATACATTCTGTAATTCTTTCTACATATCTTTTTCCTCTAAAGTCCTTTTTTAAGTGTATATCAAAGTTTAATACTTGTACAACTTGCTCTTCTGCTGTTTTTTCGTTTTTGAATACTCCTGTTCTTAACATTGAGTTTCTTAATGCTGTTACTAAGTTAGGGAATGTTTTAGCGTGGTGTGTAAATAATGTAAACTTAGATGCAACTTGGGCTGCTTGTATCATCCAAGATGCTACGGGGTCTGTTGCAACCTCACCGATTATATTAACAGAACCATCTGTCTTTTTCTGAACGTCCAAACATTCTTGTCCAGAAATTGTATCAGTCTCACGCATTGATAAAATGTTTCTTGTTGGATAAACTTTTCTTAAATGCAACTCGAATGCCATTTCAGTGATACGTAAGTTCATTGTTTCATAAATATTTTCAATCAATCCCATAAGTAGTGTTGTTTTACCACAACCTTGTTCACCAGTTATTGATGTTATTCTTGCACCTTTTACAAGATATTTTAATAATTCAATTGCTTTTTCTTTTCCAGCCATATCTCCTGTCCATTGTTCAACAGTAGCACGTTTTACATCGAACTTTCTTACGAAGAATGCCCATGTTTCTGAGAAGCTTGGTCTTACAACAACTACACGAGATCCGTCTTTCATTTCATTTACTTTATAACCATTTGTGTCTGATAATTGTCCTGGGTTATTATATTTATAAATATTTTGACATACTCTTTTTAATTCTGCTTCTGTTCCAAATGATAAAAATGCTAAACGAATTGATTTACCTTGGAAAAATATCCAAATACTATCACATGCTCTTGGAACTTTATGTTCAGATACTTGTTCAATATAATCTGTTGTTCCTGTTTGTGCAACTTGGCTTATAAAACTTTCTGGTAAACCAGATACACCACCAGATACACCATCTATATTCATATCTCTTATTTCGTCAATTGAACTATATCCTTTATAATGTTGATATATTCTTTGAACAACAATTTCTAGTTTATCTTTAAATGATAATACTAATTTTTCTTTTTCATAAATATCTGAAATTTCATCTTCTGTTATTACATAAGATGGCTTACTTTCACCTTGAAGATATTTTAATGTTGCTAAATTATATCTTTTTAT
>OMGL01001386.1_pt1 | contig 15048 bp, 14 predicted proteins | sample 1645831 | NCBI WGS metagenome assembly OMGL01 (sample SAMN00849301, study PRJEB25192) | human gut metagenome | reverse complement strand
GAAGATTGGTGTACTGTCTTACCTCATCACAGAATTTCAGGAAACATCCCGGTTCACCAAAATACGGATGGTTTTTTGGTGGGATGGTATTCTCAAGATCAGAATGGTTTGCGAGCGTGACATGGAAGCTTGTAACGCCAGCTTTTTCAAGCATTGGAACAAATACCTTCAGCTCATCCTCGATAACACCTGCATTTCCGTAGTGTGGATTCTCCTGACGGACGGCAAGCTTGTAATCGATTGGCATATCCGGCAGTTTCTCGCGGACGGCAGAAACGGCTTCCACTGCAAAACGGGCACGGTTTTCGGCAGTTCCGCCGTATTCATCGGTGCGGTGGTTGTAAACGGAAGAACTGAAACTTCCACACATACGGTCACCGTGGATCTGGATCATATCAAATCCTGCTTTTTTTGCGAGAACAGCGGCAGTGCCGAAAGCAGAGGTGATCTCTTTTACTTTTTTGTGAGGCATATTCGTAATATATGGAGCAACCTCATTATTTAAAAGAGGGCGGAGTTCCTGCATACTGATCCGTTTTGTGAGCACGCCCGGAACATATTTTAACATGGCTTTGATATTGGAATCGGACTGATGAAGCTGGGCGCATACCTTACAGTCATTGTCATGGGCGATCCCGATCACTTTTTCATAGAATGCAAAGCCTTTTTTGTCAAAAAGTGATTTTCCGAAATGACTTTTTCCAACCGGAACGTCTCCGACAATGATCATAGCGCAGCCGCCGGCTGCGATCCGGCGTATTTTTTCAAAGTAATCTTCATCCGATAAACCGAATGTTGTAGGGGCAAAAATAATGCGGTTTTTTAAGGTTAATCCTCCATAATTGAAGGGAGTCTGAATTGTTTCGTACATAATCTCACACTTTCTGAATTGATATTTTACACAGCAGATTTAAAAGGAGCTGCTGCTCCTCATTGGTAAGACCGGTCAATTTGGTGGCATCCCAGTCGAAAAGTACCTGATGGCAGACATCAAAAGCCTGTTTCCCAAGAGGGGTTAAGGTTAACTGGTAACTGCGGCCGGATTTTTTTTCTTTGATCAGAAAACCATCTTCTGCAAGTTTCGCAACGGAGCGCTGCGAATGTCCCCAGTCCAGTTTTAAGGCGCTGGTCAGTTCTGATGGGGTACACTCAGGATGTTTGCCCACATAAATGATAAAGTACATCTGACCAAAGTTAAGACCTAACTCATGGAGCTTTTCTGTTGTGTAAGCAGCAAATTCTTTATATAGTTCAGTTGTATAGTAGGAAAGAGTTGATATTAGCATAAATCCTCCTTACATCGCAAAGCGAAATCCAATTTTCATATCGAAAACTGAGTATTTTCGTTTCCAACTGCACACAGTATAAAACCGATACTTGACTTTGTCAAGTAAGAAAATAAAAAAAGTTGTATGGGTTTTTGACCGGATGACTTGTGATCTTTTATCATTCGGGTGAAAACCCATACAACCGTTCCTGCTTATTCAGAAATATGATTTTCGCGCATATATTCACCAATTTTTTTATCACAGGCAAGAATGTGGTTTGCAAGCCAGTTCAGTAAAAACTGGATCAGATCAAGAAGATATACCTGCTGGTTGTCATCCAGATCCTCCATTTCATCCAGATCGATATTTACAAGACGGTCTACAAATGCAGCGTGTGCCCGTTTCTGTGAAGGAAGTTCAGGATAATGGATGCGCTCCATCAGAGCCTCTTCCTCGCTGAAATGTAATTCCGTATAATCTCTCAATTCTGCCAGCAGACGCATGATCTCATCATATTTATCATGTAAAAGCTGGTCGTGGATGAGGTCATTGGTATCACTGATGATCTCAAACAGCTTGCGGTGCTCATCATCGACAAATGTGATGCCGGTTTTGTATTTGTCCGTGAATGCAAATGGATCCTCTGTAGATTCTTCCGTAGGGATCATTTTCCCGATCATCATATCGCTGCTTAAAATATGATGATAAAGCCAGTGCACGAGGTAAGTAAGAAGTTCATTTAACGATCTCTTGGCATTGCGTGGTGATGTGGTATCCAGTTTAAATTCATTGATCGTCTTTGTAAATGCAGCGTGTTCTGTCTTCTGGAGAGGAAGCTCAGGATCATGGATACTCTCCATATAAGCCTCCTCATGAGCAAGGTGCGTAGCTGCGTAATCTTTCAGGTTTGCGATCAGGCTTTGACCGATGGCTGTCACATCCTCTGTTTTCTCAACTAATTCGAATGCTTCATTTATCATCTGGAACAGACGCTTGTGTTCTTCATCGATTGCATCAATATGAAGCATACAGTCTTCTGTAAATTCGTACATAAAATCCTCCTTTTGTGTGTCATAAATCCAGAGCGCTTAAGGAAAAGCGCGGTGGAATGTCTTTCGTTTTGCAACATTTATGACATCATCATAGCACATGCTGGAAGAAAATTACAGTTGTTTTCGTGGAAATTATGCCATACTTTTACAGGTACTGCGGATGAAATTTGCAATAATCCTTTTCATCGATTCAAATTAATGATATAATTTTTCTGAAATGTTGACAGATATACATTTTATCTTTCTAAAATGTTGATAATTTACATTAAAAAGTATTATTTATGTTGACCAGAGGTGCCTTATGTTAAAAAGAAAAGCAACAAATTTTATGAAAAACTGGATAAACACAAAGGATAAGAAGTGCCTTGTCGTTCAGGGTGCCAGACAAACAGGAAAGACATATACCGTTGAACGTTTTGCCGAAGAAAATTATGAAGAACTGGTTGAAATTAATTTTAAACAGATGCCTTCTGCGATGGAGATATTTTCTGGAGATCTTACCGTAGATGCTATGGTTATGGGTATGCGGTTCCGCTTCCCTGAAAAGAAAATTATTCCTGGAAAAACATTGATTTTTCTGGATGAAATTCAGGAATGTCAGGAAGCGGTCACATCACTTAAATTTTGGGCGATAGATAATAAATATGATGTAATTGTATCTGGCTCACTTCTTGGAATCGACTACAAACGTGCCTCTTCTTATCCGGTTGGATATGTTGATTATTTGAAAATGTATGGGATTGATTTTGAAGAGTTTCTGTGGGGAATGGGAATATCCGGGGATATGATAGAAAATCTCTGTGGTTATCTGCGTTCTAAAATGATTGTGCCTGAAGCAATTCATTCGCAAATGATGAATTATTACAGACAGTACATTGCAATAGGTGGTATGCCAGAGGCAGTACAGAAATATATAGACACAAAAGATTTTAGGGAAATTGACAGGATACAGCGCAGCCTCTTACAGGGATACCAGTATGACATAGCACATTATGCAACAGCTGAGGAAAAGGTAAAAGCAGAGAAGTGTTATCTTTCTCTTGCAAAACAGTTACTGGATAAGGAAAACCATAAATTTCAATATAAAGAGGTCGAGCATGGTGGTCGGGCACAAAAATATTTTTCAAGTATTGAGTGGCTGCTTCGTGCGGATATGGTGCATTTATGCAAACTGGTAACAGATGTCAGATTTGATCTGGATGACTATGCAAGAGATGACTTTTTCAGGGCATACACAACGGATTTATCTCTTTTGATAGCGATGAAAGATTTTTCATTAAAGCAACATATCGTAGAAAATACGTTATTCGGAAACTCAAAAGGCGGTATATATGAATGTGCCATAGCAGATGCACTTTACAAGAAAGGATATCCGTTATATTTCTATAAAAATGAGACAACTAAGAGAGGAATTGATGTTATGATCCAAAAAGATGGTGTGGTAGTTCCGATTGAGGTTAAAAGTGGAAATACGCGGGCTAATTCCTTAAAATCTATTTTGAAAATGAATGCAGATATTCCTTATGGATACAAGTTTGTTGATGGTAATATAGGTGTAAGTGATGATGGTATCATTACATTACCGTTATATATGATCGCGTTTATTTAAAGTATTATTTTTTTCGTAGAAATAAATGTAGAATGCAATAAGATTGAATCATTAAAGGTTGTGAAAAAGCAATTTTTTGAAATCGAAAAAGACGGTTTCTATGGAACTTATTATGAAAATCCGAAAGGCTCAGACTGTGTGGTTATTGGATTATTTGGAGATGATCCCAATGATTTTATGGCAAAGTGTGGTGCAAAATGGTTACATAAAAACGGAGTGGATTTCGCTGCTTTTCCTGACAATCCAAGACCAGGGGTGTAGTTCTCGGTTATTACTTGGTATGTTATAATTTAACACCTCAAATTCTAATTAATCCGCATGCTGTAGTTCCCGGTTATTACTTGGTATGTTATAATTGAACAAGGAAATGCAGAAACTGTTGAAAGGCTGTAGTTCCCGGTTATTACTTGGTATGTTATAATATGAAATCCTGCAAATAAACACACCAGTCGGCTGTAGTTCCCGGTTATTACTTGGTATGTTATAATACAACAGAGAAGCGAGAGAGGAAGCAATTTGCTGTAGTTCCCGGTTATTACTTGGTATGTTATAATTATATACCATTTGATACGTTATCTGTTTATGCTGTAGTTCCCGGTTATTACTTGGTATGTTATAATATTCTTTCATTTTTCACCTCACTAACTTTAGCTGTAGTTCCCGGTTATTACTTGGTATGTTATAATTATTACCGGTTCATCAGCGGCAGAAGTCAAGCTGTAGTTCCCGGTTATTACTTGGTATGTTATAATCAAGCTTCTGGTATGTATAATACACAGTTGGCTGTAGTTCCCGGTTATTACTTGGTATGTTATAATAAAACGAATTAGATAATGTAAAAATTGTTTGCTGTAGTTCCCGGTTATTACTTGGTATGTTATAATCGATAGAAAGAGAATTTGCACATTGGGCGGCTGTAGTTCCCGGTTATTACTTGGTATGTTATAATTTGAGTGATTTTTCATGCGTTCCAGTATCTGCTGTAGTTCCCGGTTATTACTTGGTATGTTATAATCGCCCAAACAGCCGGATAACGTCTGCGACAGCTGTAGTTCCCGGTTATTACTTGGTATGTTATAATGAAGCAGTCCGCGAGAACGGACAGACATCGGCTGTAGTTCCCGGTTATTACTTGGTATGTTATAATTGATCAACGCAAATATGACGCTGCTAGAAGGCTGTAGTTCCCGGTTATTACTTGGTATGTTATAATCAAATGGCTGTATGGGAAAAAGAAGGATGGGCTGTAGTTCCCGGTTATTACTTGGTATGTTATAATTTAATGTTATTTGCTTCGCCGTTTCCGTTTGCTGTAGTTCCCGGTTATTACTTGGTATGTTATAATCTTAAATCAGACACATGACCAAAGCTACCAGCTGTAGTTCCCGGTTATTACTTGGTATGTTATAATTCTTCACACATGTTTCCTTCGCCGGGATCGCTGTAGTTCCCGGTTATTACTTGGTATGTTATAATATCATCAATAAACGATTCCCAAACAGCTTGGCTGTAGTTCCCGGTTATTACTTGGTATGTTATAATACATTCGCATATTGCGGATGCGGTAAATATGCTGTAGTTCCCGGTTATTACTTGGTATGTTATAATAGGTTCACTCCTAGCAACTACCACTTCGGCGCTGTAGTTCCCGGTTATTACTTGGTATGTTATAATAAAGTCTTAAGACAGTCAAGTCCGTCATATGCTGTAGTTCCCGGTTATTACTTGGTATGTTATAATTCTTATGAATAGTTTGGTTAAACAAGCAACGCTGTAGTTCCCGGTTATTACTTGGTATGTTATAATGTCTGCTTGTCGTTGTACCGCTTGAGGGCCGCTGTAGTTCCCGGTTATTACTTGGTATGTTATAATAATGTACGTTTACAGTTGTGTCTTGGTACTGCTGTAGTTCCCGGTTATTACTTGGTATGTTATAATCGACGCAGGGGAAAGAGGAAACCGCACAAAGCTGTAGTTCCCGGTTATTACTTGGTATGTTATAATCGCCCACCGAAAGCCATGCGCATAAATGTGGCTGTAGTTCCCGGTTATTACTTGGTATGTTATAATGGGAACGGAGAACCCTGCATAATCCAAATGATTATGCAGGGTTCTATTTTTCAAAAAGCAAATAAAAATGATTATAATAGATGGAAAAAACACATTTTAAGAAAAAATCAAGAAATATGAAAATCATTTTCCGCTATATGCCGAAACAAAGCCGTACTTACCTTACTCGGGTATACGGCTTTTTACGTTATATCCATATTACCTGTTAAAAAGCCTTATTTTGATACCCGGTTTTGATTGCGGAAATGTTCTAAGTAATTCATTATTGAATGTTTCCAAAGTGTAACCATATTTCTAACTTCTGCGGTTTAAATATTTAAATAGCAGTTTTTTGTTAATTTGAATTAAAATGTACAAATTATTGGACTGCTAAAGTGTTATATCTTTAGTAATGAGAAATCAGCAGGGAAAACCCCTGCTGAAAGAGAATGATATTATCCATATTATACTTTCAATCCACGTAGTAAATACGACAGTCTTTATTATAAATAATAGATTAAAAATGTCAATAAATAAAATACTATTCTATAATATGGATAATTTATATTGACAATTGAAAAGAGAAGGAATAATATGAAGAAAAAGGAGAGATAAGATGTATCTGGCACACAAAGAAAATGAAATGGAGCAAGGATTAACAGAACATTTGTCAGGAACAAAGCAATATGCGCAGATGGAAGGAACTGCGCTTGGAATAGGGACAATAACAGCACTTTGTCTGCAATTGCATGATGCAGGAAAGTTTAGTACTGAATTTCAGGCATATATCAAGCAAGAAGATGATCTACCCAAAAGGGGAGCAGTAAATCATAGCTCTGCAGGAGCTGAATTATTAATGCAGGAATTTAAGAACAGTCCCTATCATTCAGTTCAAGATATGAGGCTTTTGATAGAGCTTATTTCATATACGATTACGGCACATCATGGAATTTATGACTGCATAGATGAAGATGGCGAAGACAAGTTTGAAGTCAGATTGAATGTGGTTGAAAAAGAAAAACTGGATGAAATTGCAAGACTGTGGTTTGAAGAAATGCATTTTACAAAAGATATGTTATGCAGTCAGATGAGAAAGGCATATGGTGAATTCATAACCGCTTTTTTGAAACCATTAAAACAAATCTGTCAGAATGGACAGACAGAAGGCACAGAGAGATTTTTTTATATGAGCTGTATGGAACGATTGCTTTTGTCTTTGCAAATAGATTCAGACTGGACAGATACAGCAAGAGCAATGGGTGACAGTATGCTTGATGATAATATGGAAACTGCAAACGTATATCAGAAGGCTTTGAAAAATTATCAGCAATATATGGATAAGCTGGAAAAAGAAGCACAGGAGAATCTCAGAACAGAGAAACAAAAACAAATCTTCGAACTGCGAAAAAAGATTAGAGAAGAATGTATGAATTTCTCAGAGACATCATATGGAATATATCGGTTATCACTTCCGACAGGTGCGGGAAAGACGTTAGCATCTTTGGGATATGCACTGAAAGTGGCAGCAGAGAGAAAAACACCGGAAGTTTCCCATATATTTTACATATCGCCATTCATATCCATCACAGAACAAAGCACTGAAGTGATAAAGAAAGCAGTCAGAAACGAAGAATGGGTGATGGAACATCACTCAAATGTCAGCAATTCTGATGAACAGGAGAAGCAGATAGATACTGCATGGAAGGAACCGATTATCTGTACAACTATGATTCAATTTTTGTATACGTTGTTTTCACAGAAAAATAAAAGCATCCGCCGTTTTCATCAATTGAAAAATTCTGTGATTATCGTAGATGAAGCACAGGCACTGCCGGTGCAGACAATACACACATTTAATCTTATGATGAATTTTCTATGTTATGTATGTCATGCGACTATTATTTTGTGTACAGCCACCCAACCGCAATTGGCATCTGGCAATATAAAAAGAAAGATTTTATATACAGCGCCTAAGGATATGGTCACAGGAGTGTGTGATATTTTTCAGCGTTTTCAGCGTACAAACATCTCTTTTGAAATAAATGAGCCAGACACATTTGAATCACTGGGAGAGAAGATATTCAATGATTTCCAAAAGGAACGGACAATACTTTTAATTTTGAATAAGAAAGAGACAGTTGGAGCATTTTTTGATTATATAAAAGCAGAATTGAAAGATGTGAAGATTTTTTATCTGACAACAAACTTATGTCCGGAACATCGGAGTGATCAATTGGAAAGCATAAAAAATTATCTGAAAAATAGTACAGAAAAAGTTTTGATTATAAGTACAAATCTGATAGAAGCGGGAGTGGATCTGTCAGTCAATCATGTCTATCGTTCACTTGCAGGATTGGACAATATCGCACAGGCGGCAGGTCGTTGCAACCGAAACGGGGAAATGGAGCAGGGGAGGGTTACTGTAATTCAATTAGTTGGGGATGAATTTGAGGTGATTCGAACAGCTCAGAAGAAAACGGAAGAAGTCTGTGAAAAATATAATCAGTCCAATAGTACGGAGAGTATTATTTTCCCAGAGTGGATGGATTGGTATTATGAAATTTATTATAAGGAAGTCAGCAATAAAATGGATTATGATATAGGAAAAGGCGAAACAATATATAAATTATTGAGCAGTGGATTTCCGGGAGAACGGAAACATTTCATCAGACAGGCATTTAAAACAGCAGGAGAAAACTACAGACCGATTCAGGAAGAGGGAAAAACAGTGATAGTTCCATATAAAGAGGGAATGGATATCCTTGAAAAACTGGAAACAGCGCAGACGGTATCTGATAAAAAAAGATTATTAAGAAAGATACAGCGTTATACGGTGTCTGTTTATGAAAATAAATTAAAAGAATGCTTACAAAATGGAGTGATAGAAGAAAGCAGGCTTTTACCAGACGTATATGTAGCTAAAAATTATGATATGGAAAAAGGACTGCTCAATGAACTTGTATTACAATATTATTGAAAAAGGGGGAAAGAAGAATGGAAAGAGAAAATGCAATAGAATATAAAGTCTATGGGAAATATGCACTTTTCACCGATCCATTAACGAAAACAGGAGGCGAAAAACTGTCATATCAGGTGCCAACGTATCAAGCATTGAAAGGAATCACAGAAAGTATTTACTGGAAACCTACGTTTACGTGGGTGATTGATGAGTGCAGAGTGATGCATCCAATACGGACAGAGTCAAAGGGAATGCGCCCGATAAAATATCAGGGAGGAAACGATCTGGCATCTTACACATATTTAAAAGATGTAGAATACCGGGTGAAAGCACATTTTGTATGGAATGAAAACAGACCGGATCTTGTAAATGACCGGAATGAGAATAAGCATTATCAAATTGCAAAAAGAATGTTAGAAAGAGGAGGCAGGAGAGATATTTTTCTTGGAACAAGAGAATGTCAGGGATATGTAGAACCCTGTACAGTGATGGAAGGAGAAGGATTCTATGACAATGATGGAAATATTTCTTTTGGAATCATGGTACATGGAATTACATATTCGGATGAAGCAGTCAGGGAGAATGAGAAAAAGCATATGACGATCCGGTTATGGAATGCATACATGAAAGACGGAGTGATTAGATTTCCGGAACCGGAAGAATGTCAGATCAGAAAAGTAGTTGCGGAAATGGAAATGAAAACATTTGACGAAAAAAATTTCTGTGGAATAAGGGAATTTGAAAGGGGGAATCTTTTTGGGCTGGATACAAATGCTTGAAAAAACATATGACGCATGCGAAGCGATTGTGGGGAAAAAGGTAAATGAAGATCCAATCTTACTTCCAATCTCGCATTCTACAGCAAATGCGCAGATAGAAGTGACGATTGACCTAAAAGGTAAATTTATGCCGGCTTTGTCCGGAATCATTCCAAAGGATGGGGAAGATAAAATCACGATTATCCCAGTAACCGAGGATTCGGCTTCGCGAAGTAATGGAAGCTGTCCGCATGCATTATGTGACAAACTTTGCTATGTTGCAGGAGATTATTCGTTATACACAAATGAGGACAAGACAGAATACTATAATGATTACATTAATAGTTTGAGAAAATGGACAAGCTCTGAATTTTCCAATAAGTGGCTGCAATGTGTATATCTTTATTTGAAAAAAGCTACACTGATTCAGGATTTAATAAAAGCAAAATTATTGGTATTGGCTGAAGATGGTTTTCTGTCCGAAAATGAAAATAAAATTCAGTCAGTTGCCCAAAAAGATGCGATGGTAAGATTTGCAGTATGGGATAATGGAGAAAAACATGAATTGTGGAAAGAGCCGGAAATGTATCACTCTTTTATCGAGTATTACAAGACTAATTTGCATAATTGTAATATAGATTATGTGACGGGTGAAAAGATACAATGTTCTGAAAAACATCCATCGAAAATCAGAAATTCCGGGGATAAAGCAAAGATTTTTTCGGCAAATGATACCTCTGGTTTTACTTACCGGGGAAGGTTCGCGAATCGTGAGCAGGCTGCCAGTATTGGATATGAAACTTCGCAGAAAGCACATAATGCTTTGCGCTGGTTGTTAGCAAGGCAGGGAAAATATATAGACGGTGAGATGACTGTGGTGTGGAAGCTTCCACAAAATCTAAAAGAAAAAGATTCTAATCTGGCTTTGGATGTAGTTGATTTATTTGGAGATACACAGGAAACATTTTTGGCAGATTTTGATTGGGCAGCAGAATGCAGGGACGAGGATGACATAGAACTCGACAGAAAATTTGCAGAGAAATTGAATCAGGCGATGGCTGGATACCGGGCAAAACTCCAACCGGATGATGAAGTAATCATTTTGTCGGTTGATGCAGCAACAACAGGAAGGTTAGCTGTTACTTACTATCAGGAAGTTCCGGGAAATGAATTTATAGACAGAGTTCTTCACTGGCATCAGAATTGTACCTGGCCACGATGGATAAAATTACATGAAACAAAAAAATGGGTGTTCATAAATAACACAGCGCCATCACCAAATGAGATAGCACTTGCTGCGTATGGAACAGAACAGGAAAAAGGATATCTGGCATGTAGTGATAAACTGAAAAAAACTACAATCCGAAGAATTTTACCGTGTATTATCGGATTAAGCCCGAAAATACCGGCCGATATTGTGAAAGCTGCTGTAAACAGGGCTTCAAATCCACAGGCATACAGCTCTTTTGTGTGGCAGAACTGTGTGGCGCCGGTGGCTTGTGCAATGATAAAATATAATGAATTTGATGGGAAGGTGAATAGTATGGAGCTAGAGAAAGACAGAAGCTATCTGTTTGGACAATTACTTGCTATCCTTGAAAAAGTCGAGGAGAGAGCACTATATTTACAGGAAAGTAAAACAGATGACAGACTTACCAATGCAAAGAAAATGTGGAATGTGTATACCAGACGTCCGGCAATCACTTATGAAAGACTCTATAGTCATATAGTGAGAGCATATCTGAAACGGTTAAATCCGGGTGCAAGAGCGAAAATAGAAAACGAAATAATGCAGATCATAAATGTTCTTCGGGAAACAGATGGATTCAACAACAATCCTTTGAATGAAAGATATTTACTTGGTTATTACGAGGAAAGAGAAAAATTAATGAAATCAAAAGGCGAAAAGTCGAATGAAGGAGGAGAAGAGTAATGGGAGCATTTACAAACAAAATTGATTTTGAAGTGGTGATTATGGTAAATCATGGAAATCCGAATGGGGATCCATTGAATGGAAATCGTCCAAGAGAAGATTTTGACGGATTCGGAGAGATTTCGGATGTATGTCTGAAAAGAAAAATCAGAAATCGTCTGCAGGATATGGGAGAGAAAATTTTTATACAAAGCGAAGAACGCTGTGATGATGGATGCAAGAGTCTTGCAGACAGGACAAAGACAAATGATGAGATGCAGAAAGCATTGAAAGCAAAGGATAATGAGGCATATGCAAAAGCTGCATGTAAGACGTGGATTGATGTGAGAGCATTTGGACAGGTATTTGCTTTCAAAGGAAATTCCGTATCAGTTGGAGTGAGAGGACCTGTAACAATTCAGTCAGCATTCAGCGTAGATCCTATTGATATTGAAAGCATACAGATCACGAAAAGTGTAAATTCAGAAACAAGCGATAAAAGAGGGGCAGATACGATGGGAATGAAGCATCGTGTTAATTTTGCCATGTATACCGTGAAGGGAAGTATTAATCATCAGCTTGCAGAAAAGACAGGATTTTCAGATGAAGATGCGGAAAAGATAAAAGAAGCGCTCAGGACGCTTTTTGAAAATGATGCATCATCTGCAAGACCGGACGGAAGCATGGAAGTGGTAAGGGTTTACTGGTGGAAACATAATTGCCCGATGGGACAATATTCTTCTGCAAAAGTTCATCGCTTACTGAAAATTGAGAAGAAGACAGAATTTCCAAAAAGTATTGATGATTACGAATTTACATTAAATTCTTTACCAGGATTGGAAGTGGAAATAATTGAAGGAATATAAAGAAGACGATTATCTGATGATCTCCGGGATACAGCATTTTGCGTTTTGTAGAAGACAATGGGCATTGATTCATCTGGAACAGCAATGGACTGAAAACTACAAGACAATGGATGGAAACTTTATGCACAGACAGGCGCATAATGGGGCATCCCACGAGAAAAGAAAAGATATCATCATTTCTCGTGGAATGCCGGTTTTCTCACGAATAATGGGTGTGAGTGGGATTTGTGATATTGTGGAATTTCATGCAGATGAGTCTGGTACTTTGATACGTACATTTGGTGGGAAATATACGCCATTACCGATAGAATATAAAAGAGGAAAACCAAAAGATCATGATGCGGATATCCTGCAGGTAGCTGCACAGGCCATGTGTCTGGAAGAAATGTTGGATTGTACAATTACACAGGGCGCATTGTATTATGGAGAGATAAAGCATCGTGTTAATATTCAGATTACAGAGGGTATCAAGCAGAACGTAAAAGATATGTTTGATGAAATGCATCAATATTATGAAAGAGGTTATACACCAAAAGCAAAAAAGAAGAAAGCATGTTATGTGTGTTCTTTAAAAGATTTGTGTCTGCCGGAACTGGAAAAAACGGGAAATGTTGAAACATACATGAATAATATATTGGCAGAAGATTTGGAGGATAACACATGAAAAAATTGTTGAATACTCTCTATATCACATCCGAGAATAAATATTTATCTCTGGATGGAGAAAATGTGGTGATTAAAGAGGAAGGTACAGAGCTTGGAAGAATGCCACTTCATAATCTTGAAATGATTGTAACGTTTAGCAGAGCAGGAGCCAGTCCGGCGTTGATGGGAAAATGTGCAGATAATAATATTTCAATTGTATTTTTGACGCCGTCCGGCTCATTCCTGGCAAGGGTAGAAGGAAAGACAAAAGGAAATGTGCTTCTGAGGAAGAAACAGTATGAAGTTGCAGCAGACGAGCAGGAAAGCCTAAAGATTGCACGCAATACGATTGTCGGAAAAGTTTATAATGGACGATGGGTAATTGAACGTACCATAAGAGATCATTCACTACAGACAGATGCAGATAAATTAAAAATTGTTTCAGAGAGGCTTCGGGATAAAATACCTGATATCAGAATCAGTAACAACAAAGATCAACTCAGGGGAATAGAGGGTGAACTTGCGTCACAGTATTTTTCTGTTTTTGATGAATTGATTTTACAACAAAAAGAAGATTTCTATTTTCATGAGAGAAACAGAAGACCACCTCTGGACAGGGTAAATGCATTATTATCATTTGTATATACACTATTAACAAGCATGATGGCAGCATCGTTAGAAACAGTTGGACTGGATCCATGTGTCGGATTTTTACATGGAGATAGACCTGGAAGATATTCACTGGCATTGGATATGATGGAAGAACTTCGGCCTGCGCTGGCTGATCGTTTTGTTTTGCGCCTTATTAATAAAAGGATGGTGGGCAAAACAGATTTTATAGAAAAAGAAGATGGAGCAATCTTATTGACAGATGATGCCAGAAAGAGAGTGCTTGACGAATGGCAGAAGCGAAAACAGGAACAGATAATACATCCATATTTAAAAGAAAAGATTCAGTGGGGAATGGTTCCTTATATGCAGGCAATGTTTTTGGCAAGATATTTACGTGGAGACATTGATGCATATCCGCCATTTTTGTGGAAATAGAGGTGATATTTTGCTTGTATTGATTACATATGATGTTAATACAGAAAATGAAGCAGGAAAGAGCAGACTTCGTAAAGTAGCAAAACAATGTGTAAACTATGGAGTACGAGTACAAAATTCTGTTTTTGAATGTATTGTAGATGGTGCCCAGTGTCGCATGCTGAAAGGAAAACTACAGGAAATTATAGACGAAGAAAAAGACAGCATTCGTATTTATTATTTAAACGATAAACAAAAACAGAAAATAGAATGTCTGGGTGTAAAAAAAGGAATATCAGTAGAAAATACGCTGATATTTTAAAGTGGTGCGGATCATAAGCGAACATGAAAAAGCGGATGATTCGCACCGGAAAAATGCAATATTTTTTGTGTTGCATAAAATAATTATTGCGGTTTTGATGGAATTATATAGATACTATGCAATAATTATTGCAGAGATGCATAAGGAATATTGTGCATTTTTGCTGTCGCTCCTCTTGTAGGAGCGTGGATTGAAAGAATCTGTTGAAAGTAGTGAAGATATAGAGACATTGTCGCTCCTCTTGTAGGAGCGTGGATTGAAAGCGTTTGTTAAATGTGTTTCGTTACCATTTTCTAGTCGCTCCTCTTGTAGGAGCGTGGATTGAAAGAACAGAATTAGAAAATTATCATATTATTCAAGTCGCTCCTCTTGTAGGAGCGTGGATTGAAAGGTCAAGTACATCACTTGAAGTTTTAGGTGTATTTGTCGCTCCTCTTGTAGGAGCGTGGATTGAAAGTCGTTTGGGTACATCATATAATGTAATCGGCTCTAGTCGCTCCTCTTGTAGGAGCGTGGATTGAAAGTATAGGTACTGAAAAAGTGCCTATAGAATACATAGTCGCTCCTCTTGTAGGAGCGTGG
>OMGL01001370.1_pt1 | contig 15215 bp, 15 predicted proteins | sample 1645831 | NCBI WGS metagenome assembly OMGL01 (sample SAMN00849301, study PRJEB25192) | human gut metagenome | reverse complement strand
CAGGAATTTGCCGTATTTGAATGCGAAGCCACGGCAAATTCCGTTACTGGGCACGCATGTGTGAACAGTAACTTGACTTGAAGCAAGGCGGGCAGCTAATTTGCTCTGCCTTGTTTTTCTGCCAATATTTGATATACTATAGGTAAAGTACGAATATTTTCAAAGATCAAAGGCTGTCAATGTAGGTTATAAATAAAAGTTACTATAAATTGAACGATTTAATAAGGAGGACAAAGATGGAACAGGAATTGTTGAAGAATAATTTTGAACGTCACGGATTTAAAACGAGTTTCTTTGATACAAAGGAGGCTGCGTTGGACTATCTGAAAGATCAGATTTCCGGGAAAAAAGTTGCGATAGGCGGAAGCGTGACGGCACAGGAGATGGGACTTTATGAAGCACTTTCCGAGAAAAATGAGGTGATCTGGCACTGGAAAAAGGCAGGGCGCGAGACGCTTATGGAAGCGAGAAGTGCCGAGGTGTACATAACCAGCGCCAATGGTGTTTCCAAAACCGGAGAACTGGTCAATATCGATGGAACCGGAAACCGCGTGTCGCAGACCTTATTCGGACCGGAAAAAGTATATTTTGTCATTGGAAACAATAAAGTCTGTCCGGATTTGACATCTGCGATGGAACGTGCAAAACAGATCGCAGCACCGAAGAACGCAGCCCGTCTGCAGGTCCAGACCCCGTGTGCGAAAACGGGCGTTTGCGTAGACTGCAACAGCCCGGCACGGATTTGCCATTCGATCGTGATCCTGGAGCGTCCGAGCAATGGGATGGAAGTAGAGGTTGTGTTTGTGGATGAGGAGATGGGTTATTAGGAGCGGAATATAGTTACTGGTCACGGGTATGAACAGTACCGATTATAGAAAAATTTGATGGAAAAATAAGGATTTCTTTATATCTTTTTTGGACGGATTTGGTATAATCAAGAAGAACGAAGGCAGATTTGAACGAAAATATACAAAATCTACAGATACGTATGGGGTACGTATGGGGAAAGATGAAAGGAGAACAGGTAAACCATGAATATATTATTTTTTCTGACACCGAAAAGTGAAGTCATTTATGTGAATGAGGAGGACACGGTTGGGCAGGCAATGGATACGATGGAAAAGTACAAGTATTCTGCGGTGCCGATCATCACGAAGGCAGGGCGTTACGCAGGAACATTAACCGAGGGCGATCTGCTGTGGGGACTCAAAAATAAGACAGATCTGGTGCAGAAAGGACTGGAAAAAGTGCGGATCACTGAGATTCCACGCCGTTCCGATAATCAGCCGGTACTTGTCAATGCGGATATGGAAGATCTTCTGGGAAAGATCATGAACCAGAATTTCGTGCCGGTGCTGGATGATCAGAAAAATTTTATCGGTATTATTACCAGAAAAGATGTTATCAGTTACCTTTGTAAAAAATAGTACATAATGATCGCTCTGTTTTTCAGCGGCGATCGCATTTATATATTTCCTGCATAAGATAAAGTATAACTGCTTTTGTAGGAGAATGAAATATGAATGGTTATCAGGATAACTCCAGCCGGAAAAATGCCTGCCGTTCGGGAATGCCTCTTATGTCATGCCCGGTGGCAGGCATTTCTGGCAATCGCTGCATAAATACTGCACCGCCAACCTGTCCGCCGGAAATACCTTGTGCTGGTTCGGTGCATCCTGTTTTGGAAAATGGGGCATTTTGCCCGCAGGGGCCAGAAATCCGACCTGCCCGCCCGTATCCGCAGGCAGGAGGAAACAGGCCGCCGCAGACATTTCTGGGAGGCGGAAATTATCCGGTCGGCATGGGATATGTACCGGTTCAGTCCTGGCAGCAGCCGTATGCGCTGGAAACCGCATTCAGGCGGGGAACTATTTTTCCGGATCTGGATCTGCCGTTTATGATGGGAGGTGCCTGCTGATGAATGAGACTGCCAGAAAATTGATGAAACGGATTGATGATGCCAGCTTTGCAATGGATGATGTGATTCTCTATCTGGACACCCACCCGGATGACAGGAATGCGCTGAATTATTACCGGTATGTGGTGGCACTTCGGAAAGAAGCTGTTAAAGCGTATGAGGCATCGTTTGGACCGCTCACGATCGAGGATGCGGACGATGCATGCACATGGTCCTGGCTTACAGAGCGCTGGCCGTGGGAAGGGGAGGTGTAGCGTATGTGGAGATATGAAAAAAGATTACAATATCCAGTCAATATCAAGACGCCGAATCCGAAGATCGCGCAATATATAATGAGCCAGTATGGCGGTCCTGACGGCGAAATCGGAGCCTCTATGCGCTACCTGTCCCAGCGGTATACGATGCCTTATAAGATGCAGAAAGGACTTCTGACCGACATCGGAACCGAGGAACTCGCCCATATGGAGATGATTGCCGCCATTGTCCAGCAGCTCACGCGCAACCTTACTCCGGCACAGATCGAGTCATCCGGGTTCGGACCATACTATATCGACCACACCACGGCAATCTGGCCGCAGGCAGCAGGCGGAATCCCGTTCAATGCGTGCGAGTTCCAGTCGAAGGGCGATGCGATCACGGATTTATATGAGGATATGGCAGCAGAGCAGAAAGCCCGCACAACCTACGACAATATTCTCCGCGTGGTCAAAGATCCGGAAGTATGCGATCCGATCCGTTTTCTGCGCGAGCGGGAGATTGTACATTTTCAGCGGTTTGGTGAAGCTTTAAGAAATGTACAGGATCACCTGAGCAGTCGTAATTTCTATACGTTTAACCCAGAGTTTGATAAAGTGAAAGCGAAGGGATAAAACAAAAACCTCCGTAAACAATGTCAAATTCATTCTTTACGGAGGTTTTCAAACCAGCACCGAGTGCGGATAAATCCGAACCCTCAACCTCCGCCAGTGTGATGGTCTTAGAACTGTTCTTACAGTTAAAAGTAAGGAATTATCTTGTCCTCATAAAGACACACCGCATTTACAAAACTGTCAATCAGTCTTTGCCGCTGTTCCCGCTTTGTCACATCAAATTTACGGAAGCGGTAAATGAAAAATGCTATCTGTTCTCTTGTAAGCAGGGGCTTGTGCATTTCCTCCTGCAAAATGCTGACTTCAAGCTGCCTTTTGGTTTCCTCCAACTCGTCCAGTCTTTGCTTGGTGGACGGAGTAAAAATCCCTGCTTGAATGGAGTTGAGCATATTGTTAATACCTTTTTCCGTTTCTGCAAGCTACTTTTTCAAAAGAGGCAGATCGGTGCTTTCTTTCTTCTGCAACTCCATCAGCGTATCAATCAGTCGTTCATTTTCTTTGGCTAACCGCAATAAGTGGTTGAAAACTGTTGAAGAATGTCATGTGAATTTACCGAGTAAGATGATTCTTGCTCGGTATTTTTATGCCATTACAAAAATGCGTGTTTCCTCAATAACTGGTTGAAAAATAGACCTATTAGCAGTACAATGATAAGTAGAGATTCCTCAATAAGTGGTTGAAAATCGGTATTTTATATCGGCTCAATGAGCTGATTTCAGACATATTGATTTATGAAAAATACAAAACAAAAGGAGAACAATAATGGCTGAAGCACAGAAAAAAACGAATCTTGATTACGTCAACGAAATATGGAACATTGCGGATTATGTAAGGGATGTGATTTCCCGTGCAGATTACAACAAGGTGGTACTTCCGTTTGCACTTCTTCGCAGACTGGAATGCGCTCTTGAACCAACAAGAGCTGCTGTATGTGATGCAGTGAAAGAACACGAAAAAGACTGGGGACGTGAATCTGATAACTATTGCCAGTATTCCGGCAAGGCATTTTATAATGTCACCCCGTTCAGATTGAACAATCTTGGTGCTGGTGATACATATGCAGCTCTCGATTCCTATATTAATGGCTTTTCACCGAATGCCCGTAATATCATGCTGAAGTTCGATATGGAAAGCACCTGTAAGAAACTTCAGGATCACGGCATGCTTTATTCCGTCTGCCAGAAGTTTTCTGCCCTCCCGTTCGATTCAGCTACGGTTTCTGACCGTGATATGTCCGACATCTATGAGCATCTCATTCAGAGATACGGTGATGAGATCGCGGAGGATGCCGAGGACTTTATGACTCCGAAGGATGTGGTCCGTCTTTGTGTAGGCATGATCTTCGCAAACGATGATGAGCTGATGAGTTCTGATACAGGTATTGTCCGTACACTGTATGACCAGACTTGCGGAACCGGAGGGTTTATCACGGATGCGCTCGATCTTCTGAATGAGTGGCACGAAAATAAAGAGATGAAGGCACCGGCAGTTATTGTTCCTTATGGGGAAGAGCTTTCCGGTGTTACATGGGCGATGGGTAAGGCAAATCTCCTTATTCGTAATGTCTCAGATGAGCAGAAGGACGTTTATGATCAGACGAAGGACTTATCCGCACATATCAAAAACGGGGACACGCTCTCCGATGATAAGTTCCCAGACAAGAAGTTTGACTACTGTGTAAGTAATCCACCATACGGTAAAAAGTGGGAAAAGGAAGCGGATGAAGTAAGATCTGAAGCCGCACATGGATTTGCAGGAAGATTCGGTGCAGGACTTCCTTCCATCAATGATGGCTCCATGCTTTTCATTCAGAATATGGTTGCTCACATGAAAACTGCTGAGGAAGGTGGCAGCAAGGGTGGTATCGTATTATCCGCTTCTCCGCTTTTTAATGGCGATGCAGGTTCCGGTCCATCTGATATCAGAAGATGGCTTTTCAAGAAGGATCTCGTTGATTGTATAGTAAAGCTTCCAACGGACATTTTCTTCCGAACGGGCATCAATACCTATTTATGGATCTTAAATACAAAGAAGGATGAAGCACGTAAAGGCATGATCCAGCTTATCGATGCTTCTGATTGCGGAGAGCTTCGCAGAAAGTCTCTTGGTAACAAGCGTAAGGATGTCCCGGAAGATAAAATGAAGTGGATCATCCAGACATATATCGACGGACATGACCATGGTAAATCCGTGCTGCTTCCTGTCGAAGAATTCATGTACCGTGCCGTTACGGTCCAGCGCCCATTAAAGCAGGTCATTACCTTTGATCTTGATAAGTGGGCTGATTTATTCACCATCAAAGCTATGCAGAAGATTTCTGATGGCAATAAGGATTCTTTGAAACGTGCCGTAGCAGCCTATGACGGACAGACCGTAAAGTATAACTGGTTTATCAGCCACTCTTCTGATTTTAGAGATAAGCTCGAAAAACCAGAAGTTACAAACAAGCAGCTTCAGGATGCATTTATCAAAGTGTTTGGCGTAAAGACGGAATCGGATGAAGATATCGTTTACAATAAAAACGGAAAGCCAGTGGCAGATACAGACTTAAAAGATACCGAGAAGGTTCCGTATACACAAAACATCAACAAGTACATGGAAAAGGAAGTATATCCGTATGTACCGGATGCGTGGGTGGATGAATCTGTGGTTGATACAGGCATTATGGGCGATCAGCAGGTAGGTGTCGTTGGAACACAGATTTCCTTTGATAAGTATTTCTACCATTATGAAGCTCCACGTAAGCCAGAGGATATCATGGCAGAAATTAAGGTATTGGAATCGGAAATTGAAGATACTCTGAAAGGGGTGTTTAAATGAAAAATGTATATTCAAGAGGTGGGGTGTTAATAGGAAATGTGCCTGACACTTGGACAGTAAATAAGACTCTACGTTGTCTGGATATGCCAATTACAGATGGGCCGCATGAAACTCCAAGTGCTGTGGATGAAATTGATGGTATTCCATTTGTTTCAGCAGAGGCAGTTTCATGTGGAAATGGTAGTATAGATTTTGAGCATATATGGGGGTTTATTTCAAAAGAGTATTACAAGGAATGTTGTAAAAAATATATCCCTCGGATAGATGATATATATATGATAAAATCTGGTGCCACAACAGGTAAGGTAGCTATTGTTGACACAGAAAGAATTTTTACTATTTGGTCACCATTGGCAGTATTTAGAGCTAATACATTTATTATAAAACCGAAATATCTGTTTTATTTTTTGCAATCGTCAATGTACTTATCACAAGTGGAACTTGGATGGAATTATGGAACTCAGCAAAATATTGGCATGCGTGCTCTTGAACAATTATATATAAGTTATCCGTCGCTTACTGAGCAGCAGCAGATCGTCCACTTCCTCGACCGCAAATGCACTGCTATCGACACCGCCATCGAAAAGACGAAGAAATCGATTGAAAAACTGGAAGAATACAAGAAAGCAGTTATTACAAAGGCAGTCACCAAGGGAATTGACCCGAATGTGAAGATGAAGGATTCTGGTGTGGAATGGATCGGGGAGATACCGGAGGGATGGGAAGTAAAGCAATTACGCATTTATTTTTCGCGAAGAATCAACAAAAATATATATTTACAGGAAAGCAATCTTCTTTCATTAAGCTACGGGCATATTGTTCGTAAAAATATTGATACCAAAGAAGGGCTTTTACCGGAATCATTCGATGGGTATAATATTGTCGAAGATGGAGACATAGTTATTCGTGGCACAGATTTACAGAACGACCATAGAAGTTTAAGAACAGGGTTGGTAACTGAACGAGGAATTATTACGTCTGCTTATATAACTCTTAAACCTAAAGAGGATGTTAATTCTGTATACTATCATTATCTCTTGCATTGCTATGATATATCGAAGGTGTTTTATAGCATGGGTGGTGGTTTAAGACAAAGTTTGGATTACTGGGAGTTCATAAGAATGCCAGTACTCTACCCAACAGACAGAGAACAGGAAGAGATTATTTCTTACATCAAAACCAAATGCACTGCTATTGACGCCGCTATTGAAAAGAAAAAGAAAGCAATCGAAAAATGGGAGGAATATAAAAAGTCTCTCATTTACTATGCAGTAACAGGAAAGATTGATTGCAGAGGTGAGAAATTATGAGCCATTTTATTGACTATTGTAATGAAATAGAATCCGCTCGAAAAAGTGGTTTTGGTCGAGTGGTTCTCCCAGCTGCGATTTCGTTGCCTGATATATGCGGCAAAGTTGAATATCCTGATTTATCAGGCAACAAAAATGTTGGGGAACGCTATAAAAAATGGGTTCAGACATTTCTTAAAGGGGTTTGTCCAATAGAATCTACTCTTGAATGCCTTGAATGTCAAAGAAATAATACTTCGGAAAAATTCACTTGTGGTGATAGTTGTAAAAAGCAGGATGAAACTTATGACTATGGAATTACTCAACTCGCGATACGATTATATCAATTAAGAAATAATGTTACGCATGAGGGCAATTTGCAGGGAGATCATTATTTATTTGATTTGGCATATTCAGATGCTGAATTTCCAATACAGATGCAATCTTTTACTGATGGCAAATGGTCATATGGAAAGGCAGTCGTTAATTTGGGCGTGCTCATAAATGCGCTATGTTTGAATGCAATTCGATATTATGAGAATGCTGGCGCTGAAAAGAAAGCTAAGCTTGATGATTTCGATAAAGAAATTTTCCATAGCGATAATTTTTCAGAAGCATTTCAACGAATGGAGCACTTATATGACTAAAGAATTTGACCTCAACATAGAAAAGATACTGGAAAACTGGGAGGTTTACCATGCCGTCCGTGAAATTATTGCAAATGCTCTGGATGAGCAGAAACTGACCAATACCAAAGACATCAGTATCCATAAAGAAAATGGCATCTGGCATATCACAGATTACGGAAGAGGTCTTAACTACCACCATCTTACGCAGAATGAGAACGATGAAAAGCTCTCTGCGGAAGGGCTTATCGGAAAGTTTGGCGTTGGCTTAAAAGACTCTCTTGCAGTGTTCTATCGTAACGGGGTTCATGTGACAATCCGTTCCTGCTATGGAGTGATCACGCTGAAGCAGATGAAAAAGGCTGGATTTGATGATGTTATGACGCTTCACGCTGAAATTGCAGAGCCAGATGATCCAAACATGGTCGGCACGGATGTTTCACTTGATGGCTGTACGGATAAGGATATCGAAAAAGCAAAGAAACTTTTTCTCTGCTTTTCGCATGAAATCGTACTGGAAGATGCAGGTTTTGGCGCGGTTCTTGAAAAGCCGATTCACGAAAATGCAGGCATCTATATTCATGGCGTAAAGGTAGCGGAAGAAAGCAATTTCCTCTTCTCTTACAACATCACGAATCTTCCAAATAAACTTCGGAAAGCTCTCAACCGTGAACGTGATAATGTTGGACGTGCAGCTTACACGGACTCTATCAAAAACATTGTAAAAAGCGTTGAAGATGAAGTAGTTCTCAGAGCCTATATGCATGATCTTGAACAGGTCACGAGAGGCAGTGGGCATGATGAAATGAACTGGATCGATGTGCAACTCTACGTCCTTGAACAGCTTTCCCGTAAGAATGACAAACTCCTGTTTATTACAGGTGATGAGGCAGTCAAACGCCGTGCCGAAGTATCGGATGCACAGGATGAAGGATATCAGGTGTTCATTATCCCGGATAAGCTGAAGGAAAAGGCAAAATCGATCCGTACAGTTATGACACTTGAGAAATATAACCAGAGCAAAAACAACGCATTCTCCGGTGATGCCTTAAATATCTTCGATCTCACACCGGCGGAACAGGAAGTTTACAACATGATGCCTGAAATTTTAGCATTTATGAATGGACTTCCAGGCGTGATTGCAAGTGTAAAAATATCAGAAGAATTATATACAGATGAAAAGAAAACCATTACATTAGGTTTATGGGATGCCAAAACACGCACCATCTGGATTCGTCGGTCGCAACTTAGCTCTATCGAAAGCTTTGCCGGAACATTGATTCATGAATGCACACATGCTGCAAGTAGATGCGGCGATGTATCGAGAGCATTTGAAACAGCACTTACAGAAAACCTTGGCAGACAGGCTGCCTATTATCTCAGATAAGGAGGGTAAGAAAAATGCCTGATGATCTTAGACTTGAAACAAACTTTGAACATTATATTAGCCGGAAGCTGAATGAGCTGTCGGACAGCGGATGGCAAATCAGCGAAAATGATAACGGCTTTGACGCAGATACTGCGCTTTATATGGATGATTTTATCAGCTATATCATGGCTACTGCTCCGCAGAAGATCGAAAAGATGAAGAAAGACCTTGGTGGCAGTTGGAAGTCAAACCTCGAAAAGAATCTCGTACATAGTCTTGAAGTGGATGGTACAGTACAGACGCTTCGAAATGGATTCTTTATGGCCGGATATCAGACGATTGAGTGCTCCGGTCATTACCCGGATGATGTACGTATCCCGAATATCAAGGAAAAGTATGACGCCAATATCCTTCGTGTCATGCATCAGGTCCATTATCAGACGGCTGGCAACAAGTCGCTTGATTTAGTGTTCTTTATCAATGGTATTCCGGTTGCAACAGCAGAAGTAAAGACAGAACTTACGCAGACGGTTTATGACGCTATCGAAGAATATCAGACTCAGAGAAAGCCAATCGAGCCGGGAACCAGGAGAAAAAATCCTCTTCTCATGTATAAGCGTGGTGCCGTGGTGCATTTCGCTATTTCAGAGTCAGAAATCTGGATGTGTACGAATCTTGAGCCGGAGGTTCCGCGTTTTCTTCCGTTCAATAAGGGCACATCGGATGGACATGCTGGTAACGATCCAATGCAGGAAGGCGATACTGATTATCCAACCGGATATTTCTGGAACGAAATCTGTCAGAAGGAAAACTGGCTTCGTATCTTCCATGATTTTATTTTTGAGAATGTTTCTAAGAAAGAGGATGCTACAGGACGCTTAAAGGAAGTCCGCACACAGTTATTCCCACGTTTCCATCAGTGGAGCTGTGTAACGAAATGCTTAAATGATGTAAAGAATCACGGTGTCGGACGGCGGTATCTGATTGAACATTCCGCAGGTTCCGGCAAGACGGAAACAATCTCATGGACTGCACACGAGCTGATCAACCTTCGGAAACCGGATGGGGATAAGGTATTTTCATCTGTTATTGTCGTTACGGACCGTGTAGGCTTGGACTCCAACATTAAAGGAACCATCAAGCAGCTTAAAAAGACACCTGGACTTATTGAAATGATCGGTGGAGATGCGGATACGCGCTCACAGGGAGCAAAGAATAAGCAGCTTGCCGAGGCGCTTCATCAGCGTAAAGAAATTATCGTTGTTACCCTTCAGACATTCCCGTTTGCACTTGATGCGATTGCGACAGATGATATGCTGACCGGTGCAAATTTTGCGGTTCTTATTGATGAAGCACACTCTTCTCAAACCGGACAGTTTGCAGGAAAAATGAAGGCAGCATTAAAGCTTGCAGCGAAAGAAAAGACAAAAAAGACCGGTGAATCGGATGCAGGCGTTACGGATGAGGAAATGATCCTTGCATACTTCCAGAAAGAACAGAATGACCGCTCATGGCCGGAAAACGTATCTTTCTTTGCTTATACAGCTACACCAAAGCCGGAAACAAAAACACTGTTTGGGCGTGATTCCGAAAAGATTGATCAGAAGACTGGACGACCGATTCCAGAGTCTTTTGACCTTTATCCGATGCGTCAGGCGATTGAAGAAGGCTATATTCTGGATGTCCTGAAGGGGTATATACCTTATAAAACAGCTTATCAGCTGAAAGATGAACTCGCTTCCGATAAACTTGTAGATGAGCGTGCTGCGATGCGGACGATTGCCATGTGGGAGTCCCTGCACCCAACAAACGTCATGCAGAAGGCACAGTTTATCATCGAGCATTTTATGAAGAATGTTTCCAAGATGCTTGGCGGACAGGCAAAGGCAATGATCGTAGCATCTTCACGTCCAGCGGTTATCCGCTATAAGTATGCGATCGAAGCGTATTTACACGCACATCCTGAGTATGACCGGGAACAGGTCGCAGATGCAATCCGCTTTCAGGTCCCGGGAGAACCACTTGTTGCTTTCTCTGGCAAGGTAAACGGCGCAACGGCGATCATGGATGAAGACGAAAGCACAATCACGGAATTTGATTATTTAAAAGAGAATCCATTCGCAGCCATCCGCAGAGATTATGATTATACGGAAGAAAATTCAAATAATATTGGCTGGCAGAAGGTAGACGTTGCATTCGATAAGCCTGAGAACCGCATTATGATCGTATGTGATAAGTTCCAGACCGGCTTTAATCAGCCAAAGCTCTGCGCTATGTACATTGACAAGTCTCTTTGCAATGATATCGAAATCGTGCAGACCTATTCCCGACTGAACCGAACCTTCTCAGGTAAGGATCATGTGTTTATTGTTGATTTTGTAAATGACCCGGATACCGTTGAAAAAGCGTTTGCAAAGTACGACCACGGTGCAAAGATGGAACACGCTCAGAGGCTTGAGATCGTCTATGACATGAAGAAACGCCTTGATGAGCGGGATCTCTATACTCAGAATGAGATCGATGCATATAAAGTGATTCGCTATAAGTCCATTGATGCTCTCTCTGCATCCATGAAGGATGCTTACCGGAAAAAGCTTTTTATGTCAGTATCTGCTCCGGCTGAAAGATGGAATAACGCTTACAAGGCAAATCATAATGCTTATGCTACATGGTCTGCAAATAGAGAAGAAGCAGAAAGAACGGGTAACAAGGATTTACTTGAAGCAGCCAAAGGACAGCTTGAAATCATTTCTAAAGAACAGGAAAGCCTGCTTGATTTTAAGAAGGACTTAAAGAAATACTGTTCCGCATATACCTATATATCTCAGATTGTAGACCTTGGAGAGCCTGATCTTGAGATTTTCTATGGATTTGCGAAGCTTTTACTGAAGCGCCTTGATGGTACGGCACTTGAAGATATTGATATATCGAGTCTTGTACTTTCCGATTATCGAATCAGTGAGCTTACCCACAAGCCGTCTGATGATGAACCTGTACTTCGTCCAATGGGAGGCGGAGCCGGAACGTCCAAAAAGAAGCGTACAACGCTTAAGGAAGTCATTGCGAAGCTGAATGAGGCATTCGGTGAGAATGTAAGCCCTGTAGATGGTGCAAGAACGGTAAATGCGATCGTTGATTCTGTATCTGCGGATGATGTAAGCCGTATCCAGATCCGCAACTCTACCAACAGCCGTGAAGCAATCATTGCAGACGGCAGACTGGAGAACATCATTAAGGTGGCCGCATTGTCACTTAAGAATAATGAACTCGGACAGCTCGCAACGCAGATTCTGGATGATCCACAGGCGATCAAGCCGATTGCAGAAATGATTTACGATCTTGTAAATAAAAAGAAACACTTGGATGTCGAAGAGATCTCTGAGTACGCAAATAACAAGGAGTAAACAGATGGCAGGTAATATGGCTTTAATGCTCCTCGGCTTTAAAGATTATGATATCGAAGGCATTGAAGATGTGTATGATAAGGCTAAACATTACAAGCGCGTTTCTCTGACATACAGTGGGGATATCCCTGCTGTATGTCCCGTATGTGGAAATCCTTTATATAAACACGGCAAAAGAACATTACAGGTAAACGACACTCCGTTACAGGGGTGTCCGGTTGTTCTGAATATTGAGATACCTCGTATGCGTTGCCGAAATGAGGGTAATAAGAAGCATATATGGACGCCAGAGCTTTATAATGTCGATGAAAACCATAAAATAACAAGACGTGCGCTTCTTGCCCTTACGGAACATTCCATGAGAACAACATTTGAAGATGCTGCGATTGACTTTGTATTAAGCCCGAATACAGTTAAGAACGTATTCGTTGATTTTTTAGAGGATAACCGCAAAAACCTTCGTTTCAAGACCCCTACATTCATTGGTATTGATGAAATAAAGGTAAAAAAGCTTGGTGAACTCACAGTCATTACGGACATCGAGCATCGCACGTTATATGATATTCTTCAAGGACGCAATCAGAAAACCCTGACAGAATATTTTATGAGTCTCAGAGATAGGGAAAAAGTGCAATGGGTATGCTCGGACATGTATCGCCCATTTGAAAAATCGATATCAGATGCTATGCCGAATGCAAGATGGGCGACTGACCATTTTCACGTTGTTATGAAGGCAAATGAAGCGGTCGATGCTGTAAGACGTGAAATTCAGAAAGGGATGGCCCGTGTAGATCGTATCAAAACTAAAAAAGGGCTTGCCTATACTTTGAAAACACGGCTTAAAGACCTCGATCCTGAAGACGCAGCTAAAATCAAAGCGGCGCGAAGTAATCCTGAGCTTGCTCCTCTTGCAACAGCCTTTGACCTTAAAGAAGACTTTTTTAATATTTATGATGAAAACCCATCATCCAAGGATAATGCAAAGAAGGCATTCAAACAATGGGAGCAATCTATTCCGAAGGATACGATATACGATAAGTTCCGAGAGCTTGCTGCTACGGTCCATCGCTTTGAAGACCAGATCTTCGCCTACTGGGATTGCCCTATTGCGATTTCTAACGGCTATACGGAATGCACCAACAGACTCATTCGTGAGAATAATCTACGCGGACGTGGATACTCTTTTGAAGTCTTACGTGCAAGAACTCTATACCGAAAAACAAACCTTCGTGCAATGCTTGAAAATGGTCTTATAGATGTAGGACCAGTCATCCCGGAAGATCAGCCTGTCTTTCATTTTGAAAGTGCCAAGGAGGATAAAGATGAGGATCTTGAGGATGACTATGAGCCATTCCCAAATCCAGAAGAAGAATAATTTTCAACTTGAAGATCAAATTTCCACGGTTTACAAAAATAGTAGTTTTCAACCTGAACACTATTTTTTAGGCCGTGGATTTTTTTATTCTTATAATTCTCTTTTTCAACCAGTTATTGAGATATCATATATTTCCCACGCGCTGATTTTCAACCACTTATTGCGACCAAACGAACATAAGAAAAGGGTATCCGTATAAGCAGTTTCAACCACTTATTTCGGATACCCGAAATTATTGTAGCCCTGATAGCATCCGGAGGAGGTCTTCTCGGATCCCTTGTCGGTGTGATAGCATCGTCGAAGCTTACCACGTATCGGATTTAGCAGCTTGAGAATAAGGTAGAGAAACACAATACAGTAATTGAGCGTACATATAAATTAGAGGAGACCGAGGCAGTGATGCAGAAACAGATCCGGGTGGCAAACCATCGGATCGCAGATTTGGAAAAGCAGATGGAGGGATAAGGTATGCAGATTAAAGATTATGTAAAGCCGGAATTACTTGTGGTAGCAGTAGTGCTGTACTTTATTGGGATGTGGCTGAAGCAGAGCGAGACAGTGAAAGACAAATACATCCCACTCATTAATGGGCTGATTGGCGTTGCGATTTGTGCCATCTATGTGTTCGCTACCTGTGCTTGCGGCAGTGGTCAGGATATCGCGCTGGCAGTTTTCACGGCACTTACACAGGGCGTCCTTGTGGCGGGATTGTCTACGTATGTAAACCAGATTTTTAAGCAGTCAGGAAAAGAAGAGTAGAAGAAGGTGATCCGACTATCTCCCGTGGCAGTTCGGGGCATGGCTGCCGTTGCGACATCGCAACAATAGGGGAAAATCGACGAAAGCCGATAGTAGGAATAAAAACCCCCAAGGAGTCGCGATCCTTGGGGGTTTTGTCGTTGCCTGTGATGGACAACTACTATCTCTTAGCCTATCGGCATTATAGCATATGCAGAAAATCTTTTCAAGATACCATTTGGAAGAAAGGAAATGCTATGAAAATATCAGATAACGGTTTAAATCTCATAAAAAAGTTTGAAGGCTGCCGACTAACGGCTTATCAAGATGCAGTAGGTGTCTGGACCATCGGATACGGCACCACCAATGCTGACAAAGCAATCACGGGAATTTCTATCCGTCAAGGTTTGCGGATCAGCCAGGAAACGGCAGATGAATGGCTGCGGCAGTCTGTAGATAAAAAGTATGGTCCAAAAGTAGACAAGTATAGTGCCTACAACTGGAATCAGAATGAATTTGATGCACTTGTAAGTTTTGCTTACAACATCGGATCTATTGATGGACTGACTGCATCTGGATCCCGCTCAAAAGAGGAGATCGCGGATAAAATCCAGGCATACAACAAGGCCGGAGGAAAAGTTCTGTCCGGTCTTATCAGAAGACGTCAATAAGAAATCCAGTAAATACAAGGTTCTTTAATAATACAAATCTTAAAGAATTTTAAGAAAACCCCATTGTACATTTAAGAAAGATTTTCTATGATAAAGTCAGAAAGAAACGAAGAGCTGTTTTCACGGATCAGGATAC
>OMGL01001369.1_pt1 | contig 15216 bp, 10 predicted proteins | sample 1645831 | NCBI WGS metagenome assembly OMGL01 (sample SAMN00849301, study PRJEB25192) | human gut metagenome | reverse complement strand
GTAGTAAGAGAACTGACAGGAGGAATTTATCTGACATGGAACGATCAAAAGTATACTTTACCGACTTTCACACGATTGCATTTGGTGACGGTCTTCCCACAAAGCTGAAAAAACTCATTAAAAAAGCCGGCATATCCGAGCTGGATATGGACGGCAAATTTGTTGCTATTAAGATGCACTTCGGAGAACTGGGAAATATCAGTTATCTTCGTCCTAACTATGCAAAAGCGGTTGCAGACGTAGTAAAGGAGTTTGGCGGAAAGCCATTTCTTACTGACTGTAATACCATGTATCCAGGAAGCCGCAAAAACGCTTTAGAGCACCTGGAATGTGCCTGGGAAAATGGATTTACACCGCTGACTGTAGGATGTCCTATCCTTATTGGTGACGGTCTGAAAGGTACAGATGATGTAGATGTGCCGGTAGCAGGCGGGGAATATGTAAAAGAAGCAAAGATCGGCCGTGCGATCATGGATGCTGACGTATTTATCAGCCTGACTCATTTTAAAGGCCATGAAATGACTGGTTTTGGCGGAACTATCAAAAACATCGGTATGGGCTGCGGTTCCAGAGCCGGAAAGAAAGACCAGCACAGCAGCGGCAAACCACACATTGAGCAGGATGTCTGCAAAGGCTGCCGCAAATGCCAGAAGGAATGTGCCAACGGCGGTCTCGTTTTCGATGAAGCCTCCAGAAAAATGCACGTGGATGCTGAGCACTGCGTCGGCTGCGGACGGTGTCTCGGCGCCTGCAACTTTGACGCGATCGAATTTGACAACAACGCAGCCAACGAGCTGTTAAACTGCCGTATGGCGGAATACACAAAAGCCGTTGTGGATGGACGTCCAAACTTCCATATTTCCCTGGTCGTTGACGTCTCCCCGAACTGCGACTGCCACGGTGAAAATGACGTACCGATCCTTCCAAATCTTGGTATGTTTGCTTCTTTCGATCCGCTGGCACTCGATCAGGCCTGTGTGGACGCCTGTCTGGCCGCTGCTCCGATGCCGGGCAGCCAGCTTGCAAAACATCTTGCCGATCCGGATTTCCACGATCACCATGACCATTTCACAAATTCCACACCAGAATCTGAGTGGAAAAGCTGCCTGGCACACGCGGAGAAGATCGGTCTGGGAAGCCGGGAGTATGAATTGATCACACTATAATAACATCACCCCCATCTGCCAGCTGTGCCGCCGGTCTTTTTGCGACCGCAGAGCTGTGAAAAACGGAGCCGCCCCGGTCTTTTCTGCCGGTCGGCTCCGTTTTATGCTCTTCTTTATTTCTGAATCCAGACACCATTCGCATCGACTCTATATCCGTCCGGTGTCGTTCCATTGACAAACAATGCTCCGTCAGCACTCACATAATACCAGTATCCATTCGTCTGAATCCAGCGGCTCTTCGCCATAGCCCCGCTTTCGGTATAATAATGCCAGGAGCCGTTTACCATCTGCCAGTCACGCGCCATCCACGCATCTGCATGGAAATAGTATGTCTCTCCCTTGATCAGTAGACTCTCATTTGCCGCGTAGGTTCCGTTTGCTTTCAGGTATTTCCATTCATTTCCAAACTGCTGCCACGCACCGTCGCCCTGAGCAGCTGTATTGCCAGCTCCAGAGCTACCCGGTCCACCCTGGCTGCCGGAAGACGAGGTATTTGTACTGGTCGTATTGCCGGACGGCTTGCTGGAATTTGACGTACTGTTGTTCGCCGCATCCGATACCGAGGTGTTCGTGCCAGCCGGTGTGCCGGATGCGCTTCCCGCCACCGCAAAACCAAAGTCCAGCAGCTTCTTCGTATCGTCATAATGGGTCTGCGAACTCTTTAAAATAACTGCAATCAGGCGCACGCCATTCCGCTCTGCACACGTTACCAGCGTGTTGCCTGCCAGGGAAGTATAACCGGTCTTTCCGCCTATGATTCCCTCATAGTACTGGGAATTTGCCGGATTGAGCATCTTATGTCCCATCGTAAGCGTCCGCACCGTCGGCACGCTGGCAGTCGCCGGGAAATCGTAATGCAGGGTCGATGCAACCTGACGCACCGTCGCATTATTGAATGCAGCATTTGCAATCAGCGCCATATCATGTGCGGTTGTAAAATGGTTCGCATTGTTCAGACCATTCGGATTTGCAAAATGCGTATGCGTGCATCCTAAGGACGCTGCCTTCTCATTCATCTTATCCGCAAACGCGCTGACACTGCCGGACACATGCTCCGCCAGTCCGTTTGCCACCTCATTTGCCGATTTTAAAAGCAGACCATAGAGACAGTCCTTAACCGTAAAGGTATCACCCGCCTTGACCTGCAGCGTCACCGCGCCCGATTCCAGATTCGAAACTGCCGTCTGGGAAAAGGTTACCGTATCACTCAGATTACAGTTTTCCGCTACCAGAAGCGCCGTCATCAGCTTCGTGATGCTGGCTGGATAATACTGCGTATCCGCATTCTTGGAAAACAGGAACTGGTTGTGCGTCGCATCATAGAGCACTGCGCCCTGCGCTGCCACCGTCGGCTGAGCTGCATTCTGTGAAGTAACCGTTGCTCCCGAAGGAACTGCGCCGGAGACCGTGCCTCCTGCCGCCTGTCCCGGACCGGTCGCCCCGTCTGTCGCAGCAAATGCAGTCCATGACACAGACATCATAAGTGCCATTCCCAGGCAGAGGGAACGCACGGATTTTTTCCATTTATTCATCGTATATTGTCCTTCCTGTATGTATTTTCGCTTTTCTGCTACCCGCCAGCTCCCGCAAACGTAAAGTTACGTTCACTCATTGCGCGGACTTTAACGGATTTTGCCAGTGCTGCGCAGGTACAAATCATGCAAATCTGTCTTACATTTTACTTCATTTTAAGCGACAATACAAGTTGAAAGGAAAATTTGAAATTATTACAGATACTTCTTCCGCAGATCTGCCCCACTCTCTGCCGACAGATATGCCGGTGCCACATCAAAGACGGTCTTGCAGCCCTTCTGGCCTTCCTGGTTCATCTTGTATGCCGCGCGTGCGTATGCCACGATGATGGAGGAAGTAAATTCCGGGTTGGAATCCAGCTTTAAGCTGTACTCGATGATATGGTGGTTCTCTTTGTTCCAGCCGGTCTTACCGCTGCGGAGTACAAAACCACCGTGCGGGAGACGGTTGTGATCGCGTTTCAGTTCTTCTTCGGTGATGAAATGAACCGTTGTGTCATAATCAGAAAAGTAGTTCGGCATGGTCTTGATCTCATTCTCGATCTTTGCCTGATCCGCGCCCTCTTCTGCCACAACAAAGCACTCTCTGGTGTGTTTTTCGCGGGTGGTCAGCTCTGGGCTGCTGCCGCTTCTGACTGCCTCCAGTGCACTCTCAACTGGGATTGTGTACTGTCTGGCATCCTTGACGCCCTCGATCCGGCGGATCGCATCGGAATGTCCCTGGCTGACGCCCTTGCCCCAGAATGTATAATTTTCGCCCTCCGGCAGGCATGCAGCTGCATAGAGACGGTTCAGGGAGAACATACCCGGATCCCAGCCAACGGAGATGATGCCAACCTTTCCGGATTTCTGTGCGGACTCATCGACTGCTGCGAAATGCTCTGGAATCTTTGCATGGGTATCGAAGCTGTCCACTACGTTAAACCACTGTGCATATTTCGGGGTCTGGACCGGCAGATCCGTAGCCGAACCGCCGCAGAGAATCAAAACGTCGATCTCGTCTTTCTTCGCCTCTGCCTCATCTACATGATAAACCGGTACGCCCTCGGTCAGGATCTTGACCGTTTCCGGCGCACGCCGTGTAAATACTGCTTTCAGTTCCATATCCGGATTCTGGCGGATCGCACACTCCACGCCGCGTCCCAGATTTCCATATCCTAAAATTCCAACTCGGATACTCATAGATATTCCTCCTAAAGGTACAAAATTTGCCACGGATCCGGCTCTATTTTCCAACTTACGTGATCCGATTTTACTTAAAAATTTCAAGTGTTCCCATTATACACTAGATCCATCCGTTTTTCAATATAGGTGAGTTCACGCGTACAGGAAACAAATTCTCATTTAATTCTCAACGAAAGCCTTATTCCAGCTCCTTCATTCCGGTATACAGCTCAAAATACCGCCCTTTCTGCGCCAGCAGATCTTCATGGTCGCCGCGCTCAATGATCTGCCCGTGCTCCAGCACCATGATCGCATTGGCGTTGCGGACTGTCGAAAGCCGGTGGGCGATGACAAAGGTCGTCCGGTCCGCCATCAGCCGGTCCATGCCGTGCTCGATGTGCTTCTCCGTCCGCGTATCGACCGAACTCGTCGCCTCATCCAGAATCAGGATCGGTGCTTTAGAAACTGCTGCCCGCGCAATGTTTAAAAGCTGGCGCTGTCCCTGGCTTAAGTTTGCACCGTCGCCCTCCAGCATCGTGTCATACCCATCCGGCAGACGCATGATAAAGGAATGCGCCGATGCCGTTTTTGCCGCCTCAACAACTTCTTCATCCGTGGCATCCAGCCGCCCGTATCGAATATTTTCCCGTACCGTGCCGGTAAAAAGATGCGTATCCTGCAGAACCATCGCGATATTTTCCCGCAGCTCCTTCCGGTGCATCCGGCGGACATCGACGCCGTCCACCGTGATCGAGCCGCCCTGTATATCATAAAAACGGTTGATCAGATTCGTGATCGTCGTTTTTCCGGCTCCCGTCGAGCCGACAAAGGCGATCTTCTGTCCCGGCTTCGCATAGAGCGAAATATCCTTCAAAATCACCTGCCCCGGCTCATAGCCGAACGTCACATGGTCAAGCACCACCTCACCGCGGATCGGCGCGATCGAAACCGCATCCGGCGCATCTGCCGCCTCCGGTTCCGCATCCAGCACTGCAAACACGCGCTCCGCGCCTGCCAGCGCCGAAAATACGTTTCCAACCTGCATGGAAAGCTCGTTGATCGGTCTGGAAAATTGCCGCGAAAAACCTAAAAATACGGTCAGTCCACCGACATCAAAGTTCCGGAACACACAGAGCAGACCGCCAATGCAGGCTGTCAGTCCATAATTTAACTGGCTTAAATTGTTCATGACCGGTCCCATCACACCGCCGAAAAACTGTGCCCGGATCTGTTTTTCTTTCAGATCCGCATTGAGCCATCCAAATTCTTCCTCTGCGATCTCCTCATGGCAGAATACCTTGACGACCTTCTGCCCCTGCACGGTCTCCTCAATATAGCCGTTCATCGCGCCAAGCGCCGCCTGCTGGGCAGAGAAATATTTCTGGCTCCGTCCGGCAACAAATTTACCGGCACGCAGCATCACCGGCATCATGGCAAGCGTAATCACCGTCAGCCACACGTTCGTGTAAATCATCAGCACCAGCGTTCCCACAATACTGAGTGCGCCGGATAAAAGCTGCACCAGCGTACTGCTGAGCATCATGCCGATCGTATCCACATCGTTTGTAAAACGGCTCATCAGATCGCCGTTGCTGCCGGTATCATAAAACCGGAGCGGAAGCGTCTGCATATGGTTAAACAGCTCTTCCCGCAGCCGCTGCAGCGCGTTCTGCGCCACCTGCAGCATGATGCGCGACTGCATATAGGCAGCGGCAACGCTGACTAAATAAACCGCTCCCATCACGCACAGGGAACGGAACAGCCCCGCCACATCGCCCCGGCTGCCATCTAAAGGCACAATATACCGGTTGATGATCGGGCGCAGCATATAGGCGCCCGCCAGATTCGTCACCGTCCCCAGGATCACACAGAAAAAGGCGGCTGTCATCGCCATCCGGTCGCGTTTTAAGTATGAAAGCAGGCGCAGCATCGTCTGACCGCCCGCCTTGGGCTTTCCGCCCTTCATGACCGCCATCCGTTCCGGTCCCCGGCGGCGTTTCGGCGCGTCGGCTATGCGGCTGCCATATCGGCGTTTCAGGCTTTCAATCTGTTTTTCATCCATCATGCCATCCCCTCCCCGTCTGCCCGTTTTCCATATTGCGTCTCATAGATCTCCCGGTACGCCTCACAGGATGCCAGCAGCTTCTCCTGCGTTCCCTCTCCGATAATCCTGCCGTCCTCAAGGACGAGAATCCGATCCGCGTATTCCAGCGAACTCAGCCGCTGTGCGATAATAAATTTCGTCGTATCTTTCAAATCTTCCCGGAATGCCGTCCGGATCGCCGCCTCCGTTGCCGTATCGACCGCACTGGTGCTGTCGTCGAGAATCAGGATCTTCGGCTTCTTTAAGAGTGCCCTTGCGATGCACAGCCGTTGTTTCTGACCGCCGGATACATTGACGCCACCCTGTCCCATCTCCGTTTTGTAGCCTTCGGCAAACGAATTCACAAAGGAATCTGCCTGCGCATACACTGCTGCCCGCCGCACTTCTTCCTCCGTCGCCGTCTCATCACCCCAGCGCAGGTTTTCCTCGATCGTGCCGGAAAACAGGACGTTTTTCTGTAAAACCATGCCAACGCCGTCCCGGAGATTTTTCAGGGAATACTCCCGCACATCGATACCATCCACCCGCACACTCCCCTCTGTCACATCATAGAGGCGGGGAATCAGCTGTACCAGCGACGTTTTTCCGCTTCCGGTCGCACCGAGGATGCCGATCGTCTCTCCCGGCTCTGCCGTCAGGCTGATGTGGGATAGAACCGGCTCACCGCCTTCGCGGTAGGAAAAGGAAACATCCTTAAATTCCACGCGTCCTTTCTCAACCTTCCGGTCCTTCTGTGATGCATTTTCATCGCTCAGATCAATCGGCTCATCCAGCACCTCATCGATTCGCCGGATGGACGCCATCGCGCGGGAACTCTGCAAAAATACCATTGAGAGCATCATAAGTGACATCAGAATCTGTACAATGTAGGTCGTAAATGCCGTCAGATCCCCGACCGCCATCCGTCCGCCGATAATCAGGTTTCCGCCGAACCAGACAACTGCCAGTGTCGTCACATTCATCGCGAACATCATGACCGGCATCGTCGCAATTACGATCTTCAGCGCCCGCAGCCCTGCCTCCTTGAGCTCCCGGTTCGTGTCGGCAAACCGCTTTTCCTCGTAGTCTTCCCGCACAAAGGATTTCACCACCCGCACGTTCGTCAGCACCTCCTGGATGCCGCTATTGAGCGTATCCAGCGCTTTCTGCATGGCTGTAAACCGCGGGTAGGCAGTCCGTAGGATCCAGACGATCGCCGCCGTCAGAAGCGGAATCACCACCAGGATGACAGCTGCCAGTTCCGCATTCATCCAGAATGCCATCACAAGCGCCCCCAGGAACATGCCCGGCGCGCGCAGCATCATCCGAAGTCCCATCATAATCAGGTTCTGTACCTGCTGGATATCGTTCGTCAGACGGGTTACCAGCGATCCCGTGCTGAACGTATCGATATTTTTAAATGAAAACTGCTGCACTCTGGCAAATAAGTCGCGGCGCAGATCGCTGGTAAAGGAAATCGACGCCTTCGCTGCAAAATATGCCCCCAGAATGCCGCCTGCCGCCATCAAAAAGGAGGTAATCGCCATCACAAGTCCCATTTTGAGAATGTATCCGCCGTCTTTCTGCGCCACGCCATGGTTAATAATCATCGACATAAATTTGGGCAGCAGAATCTCACCCAGCACCTCCGTTACCATCATGAGCGGTCCCAGAATAAAGGTGCTCTTATATGGCAGTATATATGATTTGTATCGTTTCCATTGCTTCACGCTTTTTCCTCCTGCCCGTTATTTCTGCAATTTTTTTTATGGATTCTGTTCAAACAGCTCCATCAGTTCATTCTGGCTCAAATCGCCCAGTGAAACCATTCCCTCTGAAACCACCTGCGCCGCCAGCGCAAGTTTCGCATTCTGCAGCTTCAAAAGATTTTCTTCTATCGTATCCTTTAAGATCAGTTTGTATACCGTGACCGGCTTTTCCTGCCCGATCCGGTACGCGCGGTCGGTCGCCTGGTTCTGCGCTGCCACATTCCACCACGGATCGTAATGAATCACGATATCTGCCGCCGTCAGGTTGAGTCCCGTTCCCCCGGCTTTCAGGGAAATAAGGAACACCGGAACCTCATCCGAGGCAAACGCCTGCACCATCCGGCTGCGTTCTTCCTTCGGGGTCGCGCCGACCAGAAGATGGGACGAAATGCCCTCCTGTAAAAGGCGTTCCCGAATCCGCTCCAGCATCGAGGCAAACTGGGAAAAGAGCAGGATCTTATGTCCCGCCGCAGACGCCGATGCGATCAGCGAAACACAGGTCTCCAGCTTCGCCGATTCCCCCGTATAATCTTCAAAACAGAGTGCCGGATCGCAGCAGATCTGGCGCAGCCGCATGAGCTGGGAAAGCACTTCCAATTTTCCATTACCCGACCACGCGCCACCAGCCAGCGCCTCTTTCAGTTTCAACGCCGACGCCGTATAAAGCTTCTGCTGCCGCCCCGACGCCGCCGAATAAACGATCCTCTCTTCCTTGCCCGGAAGCTCCCGCAGCACATCCTTTTTCAAGCGGCGCAGGACAAACGGTCCCGTCATCCGCCGCAATGCCGTCAATGCTTCCGGATCCTGATTTTTCACGATTGGCAGCTCATACCGCTCACGAAACTTCCGGTAACTGTATAAAAATCCCGGCATCAGGAAATCAAAAATGCTCCAAAGCTCGCTGAGCCGGTTTTCCACCGGCGTTCCCGTCAGGGCGAAACGGGCATTCGCCGAAATCTCCTTTACCGCCTTCGCTCCCTGTGTCTTTGCATTTTTAATGACCTGCGCCTCGTCAATAATTTCATATTCAAACGTGCGTCCCAGATACGCTGCCCGATCCCGTTTCAACAGATCATAGGACGTGATGATCACCTGCGCCCCCTCAGACGCCTCCATCCGCATCTGCTCCTCCAGCTGTTCCTGCCGTTCTTTCGCCGTCCCGGCAATCAGAAGCACGCGGATCTCCGGCGAAAACCGGGCAAATTCCTGTCCCCAGTTGTAGACGAGCGACGCCGGGCAGACGATCAAAGACGGAAGAGGTAATTCTGACCCACTGCCTTCATTTCCAGCCGCTTTCTGCTCGGTTTTTTCCTGATAAAATGCCGTCAAAAGCGCAATCACCTGCAGCGTTTTTCCCAGTCCCATATCATCTGCCAGGATCCCGCCGAAATGATACCGCGCCAGCGTCCGCATCCACGTATATCCGATCTTCTGGTATTCCCTCAGCGTCTTTTCCAGCACCGCCGGAACCGCATAGCTGACACTCTGCGCCGTTTTTAGATCGCGCACCATCATCCCGTAGGCTTCATCCCGCTGAAACAGTTTCATCCTGCCGTCGCCCGAGAGACTGTCCAGATAAAAAGCACGGTAGGCAGGTATCTTCGCCTCCCCCGCCTGAAATTCACTCTTTGTCAGTCCCAGATCCGCAGTCAGACTGTCAAGCGCCTGCAGGCCGCCGCCCGAAAGCTGCAAAAATTCGCCATTTTTCATGCGGTAATATTTCTTTTTTTGGCGGTATTCACTGAGTACCTGCAAAAGCTCCGCCGGGTCGATTCCCGCCGTCTCAATCTTCAGATCCAGCCAACCGCCTCCAAGAGAAACCCCCATCGACACTTCCGGCGGGGGCAGGACGCGCAGATGGCGGACAGACTCTGACAGCCATACCTCTCCCACCTCCTGAAACTGCGGCATTCCCTCGCTCAGAACCTGGTACAGCGCTTCTTCATCCCCGCGGATCACCAGCTCGCCGCTCTCATCCTCCCAGTAAGAGAAGTACCGCGTGATCAGGCGGCTGATATAAAATTCCGCCGGTACATCCCGGCAGATCTCCCGCGGAACATGCTCGTCCGCCAGCGGCGAAAACGTAAAATCTCCATAGGAAAGCGTCGGACGCAGACGCAGCTCGTCCGGCGAATCACTGTCAAACTCAAACCGGGCTTTCAACGCCTCTGGGCGGTATTTCTCCCAATCGATCTCCGTGCTCTGCAAGATCCCAAGTGCCTCCATGCCTTCCAGCACCCGCGCATAAAAGAGCGGAATATCCCGGCTTCCAACCAGCAGCTCCCGCTTCTCTTTCCGGCTTCCGCACTCTCTTCCGCCCTGTTCCATCTGCTCCAGAAAAACGCCCATCGTTTCTGTATACAGTTCACTGCATCCAAACAGATGCAATCCATCTGCCACATACAGACGCTGTTCTCCCCGGAACGAGGTTAGAGCCGATGGAACCGTAACCGCAATTCCATCGCCCCTTGCTTCCACCTCCACCGGGAAACGCGGATCCTTGCGCTCAACCCGGCACACACGTTCAGCACCTTTCTCGTCCTCCGTCTGGACTTCTTTTCCCTCTAAAAGATCAAACAGCCGATCCCTCGCTGCAGATCCCAGCGTTAACGCCCGCATCACCGGAAGCGGCAGCCCCGCATGACCGCGCATCTCTTCATAATGGCGTATGTAGGCGTCCGCCTCCTCCAGCAGAAGATCTAAAAATGGGCGGCTTTCCGGCGCAAAGGCAGACGGGACGTGTTCAAACGCCATGCCTTTTCCGTATTCCACCCGTTTTCCGCTGTGAACCGCCTGTGCAAATTCCAGCAGGTTTTTCACAATATACCGTTTTTCCCGTCCGATCCGTGCCTCCAAAAGCACTTCGCCGCGCCGGATCTGTAAATAGGGATGCAGATAGACCGGTTCCCGCTCTTCCTCGCCCAGAATCCGCGCTACTTCCCGGTTCGTGTACTCCCGGATCATCATCCGGATCTCCGGCGAAGTCGAAACCGGCGGTGTATGCTCGGCTTTCTGCTGGCGGGCAAACGCCTCCTGAAGCGCTTTTGCATGCACGCAGGGACCCCGGAATGAATTTCCCTCCGCACAAGAACAAGAGTAGTCATAGATCTGACTACCCTTGATAAAAATTCTTGTCTGATATACCTTTGTCTCATCCTCAATCTGTCCCTGTACCCGTACTTCGCCCTTCCAGAAGGTATCTACGGACATTTTTATTATTTTCATGAGGATTCCTCCATATTACAGATTACATGTGTTCCGGCGATTCCATTCCGAGCAGATCCATACAGGTATCCAGCACCCGCTTGGTCAGCGTGATCAGACTGATAAAGGCTGCCTGCTTCGCTGCGTCCTCCTCGGAGAGGATCTTATTTTCCAGATAAAATGCATTAAACGCATCCGCCACTGCCGCCATGTATTGGCAGAGCTTATGCGGCGCCGTCTCGTAGAATGCAGATTCTGTCACCTCGCCGAAACGGCAGAGCGCCATCTGAAGTGCTTTCTCTGTCTCGCTCTCAGCCGGACGGATCGGAACCACTTTAGCATCCGCACCGCGCAGTTCCTTGTATTTCTCCAGAATGGACTTGATGCGGACGATCATATACTGGATATGTGGACCTGTATTTCCCTCGAAGGAAATAAAGCGGTCTACATCGAAAATGTAATCTTTGGTCGCCTGATTCGAAAGATCGGCATATTTAAGTGCCGCCAGACCGACAATCTCCGCCGTGCGTGTCATCTCGTCCGCCGGAACTTTCTGCTTCTCCTGAATCTTCTCATATACCTTCTCATCGATATTCTTGATCAGGTGCTCCAGACGCATAACACCGCCCTCACGTGTCTTGAACGGACCACCGTCCTTGCCGTTCATCGTACCGAAGCCCAAGAAGATCATCGGCGTATCTTCTTTGACGATGCCCGCCTTCTTCGCCACACGGAATACCTGGATAAAATGAAGCTCCTGACGCTTGTCTACGACGTAAATGTAGCGGTCCGGATGGAAATCCTGCTCACGTTCGATGATCGTCGCCAGATCGGAAGTCGCATACAGCGCCGCACCATCGGATTTGCGGACGATACAAGGCGGATATTCCTTCGCATCCCCTTCCTGTGCGATATCGACAACCAGCGCGCCATCGCTCTCATAGGCGAGACCTTTTTTCTGTAAATCCTCGATCAGTCCCGGAATATATGGCTGCGCATCGCTCTCTCCCTTCCAGAGGTCGAACGATACATTTAAATTGCCATAGTTTTTTTTCAGATCCTTCAAGGACACGTTCATGATGTGCTTCCAGATCGCATGGAACGGTGCATAGCCACTCTGCAGTTTGAAGGTTGCCTGCTGTGCCCGCTCACGGAATGCCGCATCTACCTTGGATTTCGCGCTCGCTGCCGGATAGATATCCTCCAGCTCGGAAATCGTAAACGGCGGCTCCGACGGATACTCGCCGGTATAATCCGGGTCAAAATATACCAGATCCGGCTGACGGTCATGCAGCTCCTCGATGATCAGTCCCATCTGCAATCCCCAGTCACCCAGATGCACATCGCTGATGACATGGTGTCCCATATAGCGGCTGATGCGCTTGATGCTCTCTCCGATGACCGCGGAACGTAAGTGTCCGACATGCAGTGGTTTTGCTACATTGGCTCCGCCGTAATCGATGATGATCGTCTCCGGCTTCTTAGCTGCGTTGAGTCCCAGCTTTTCATCCTCTGCCACCTGCTGTACATAGGATGCCAGGTAGCACGGATTCAGGCGGATATTGATAAATCCAGGCATCACGGCGTTGATCTCAGAAAACATCTTGCTTCCGGCTGTCTTTTCCACCACCTCATTGGCAATATCGATCGGTTTCTTTTTATACGCTTTGGCAGCTGCCATCGCGCCGTTACACTGATACTCGCAGAGATCCGGGCGGTTTGATACCGTCACGCGGATATACTTCTCATCGTACCCGCAGCCGGTAAACGCCGGTTTCAGTTCTTCCACGATCAAATCTAAAATCGTTTTCATACTAGATTCCCTTTCATAATTTATATCGTATATTATATATCCTTCCGCATTGCCTTTTTCACATCCTTGCGGAACTGCTTCCAGGCATCCTCATGATCCACGAAATACTTCGGGCACGCCTTTCCAGTCACATCATAATGACGGATCACGTCTTTCGGACTTAAATCGAGCTGCTTGCACAGCCATGCAGTCAGTTTTACCAGCGAGTCATACGTCTCGTCTGTGAACTTTCCGTCTGCCGCCGGATGGCAGCACTCAATCGAAACGGTGTCCGCATTCCTCTCATTGGAGGCATATGCCTTCTCCCCGACCGGAACGCACTCAATGATCTCGCCGTCCAGACCGATCACGAAATTGCTGCTGACGGAAACAGTGTTACTGCCGCTCTGATCTTTCAACCCCTCAAAATAATCATGGTTCTGTTGTGCCGTCGTCCCAGGATTGGCCACATAGTGAATCACGATCCCGTTGATGACCGGGATATTCGTCCCCGGTCTGGAATATCGGTTGACCGTGAGAAGCTGCTCATCAACCCAGTTTGGCATCTCGATCGTGGACGGATCGATCAGCTTGCGGATCATTTTCCCGCGCAGTGTCCAGCCTGTTCCCGCACCCAGGAGGAAAATAAGCAGACACAAAAACAGCCGCATCATCACACGGCGCTTCTTCTGCTGCCTCGTCCGCTCCCGGCGGATTGCCGTCTGCCTGCCGGATGTACGCCTCTTCCTGCCACCAGATCTGCGCCCCGGCTCATCCTCTTCCCCCAGACGCAGACGGTCTTCTCTTCCGTTCTCCATATTTATCACTCCCCATGAGCACCGCTCACTCCGAACCTGCTCTCTGAGATGAACCAACGGACGCGTCATAGACGCCTCCCCGATATGTTAAGCAAAAAAACTGTTGTAAAATCTCGACGTTTCCTCCGGATCTTACAACAGTTTCTCTGCTTGCTACTGTTCATGCGCTGCATAACCAGCAAAGGAAAATGCCTGCCACAAACAGTAATCTCTGTTTCCAGTCAGAAACCTGTCAGTGACACGACTGCCTCCCCACAAGGGTACAAACGGTATCGTGAAGACCTTTCTGACGTATATGTTATAACTTAGACTCTGGACAGATATTCACCAGTACGTGTATCGATCTTGATCTTATCGCCCTGGTTTACGAATAACGGTACATATACAGTAGCGCCAGTCTCTACAACTGCCGGTTTGGTAGCGCCTGTAGCAGTATCGCCCTTGAAGCCCGGCTCTGTATCTGTGATCTCGAGCTCTACGAATAACGGAGCCTCAACAGAGAATACCTTGCCATTGTAGGAGCAGACTTTAACTGTCTCGTTCTCTTTAACGAACTTTAATGCATCACCTACAACATCTGTGGATAATGCGATCTGCTCGTATGTGTTAACATCCATGAAGTTGTAAAGGTCACCGTCTGCATACAGATACTGCATATCTACGCGGTCGATTCTTGCTGCCGGGAATTTCTCGGTCGGACGGAATGTTCTCTCAACTACACCGCCATTGATAACGTTTTTTAATTTTGTTCTAACGAAAGCAGCACCCTTACCCGGTTTTACGTGCTGGAACTCTAAGATCTGAACAACCTGTCCATCGATTTCAAGTGTAACGCCATTTCTGAAATCACCTGCTGATACCATAAATGATAATCCTCCTTAAAACTGTTTCCAATTATTTCATTTCAAATTTCACGCTTATCGCTGATTCTATCCTATTCTATACTATTCTACTGCGGTTTTCAACTATTTTTTGCAAAAATCCCCGGCTGTCCGCCCCGTTTTTTTCAATCGTTTCCTGTAAAACATGAGAACTACCGCCTCGAGATACCGTTTCAGGACAATCTGGATCTCTTCTTTTGGATTGATCGGCTTCACCAGAATACTCTTCATCCCGGTACGCTTCGCTCCCCACACATCCGTAAAAAGCTGATCTCCGACAAATATTGTACTGGACAGATCTGTCCCCATCAGTTCCATCGCACGCTTATAATTACCTGTAGCCGGCTTATGTGCATTAAAAATATAATGCGTCCCTACATCCTGATTGAACATCTCAACCCGCTTCTTCTGGTTATTCGACAAAAGACAGGACTCAAACCCGATCTCTTTCAAACGTCTGAACAACTGCTTTGCCCGTTCATCTGCCGGAGCACCATGCGGAACCAGTGTATTGTCAATATCGAAAATTACACCTCTGTACCCTTCCTGATACAGCTTTTCAAATGGAATACTGTATGTTGATTCCATATATTCATCCGGGAAAAATTGATCAAACATTCTCTTCATCTAACTCCGTAAGCTTTGAGATAAGCTCTTCACTGATCTCAAGAATCGACTTATTATCTGTCTGGATCACAACATCCGCTGCCGCTTCATATTTCTCACGACGCTTCTCCATCATATCTGTAATAAACGGAACATTTTTATTTCCATTCAGGATCGGTCTGTCGTTGCTGTCCTTGACAC
>OMGL01001361.1_pt1 | contig 15328 bp, 9 predicted proteins | sample 1645831 | NCBI WGS metagenome assembly OMGL01 (sample SAMN00849301, study PRJEB25192) | human gut metagenome | reverse complement strand
TAGGAATATTAAATCCAACAGGACATAGAGCAATAGATTTAAAAATGAAAACACCATTTAAGAATAATACCGATAAAGTTACATATTCTTGGTGTTCAACAACAATTAGAGATATTTTACGAAATCAAATGTATTGTGGAGATTTAGTTCAAAACAAAGGAAAACTAATTAGTTATAAAATACATAAAAGAGTATTAGTACCACAAGAAGAATGGATTATTGTAAAAGATACACATGATGCAATTATAGATAGAGATACATTTGATAAGGTACAAAAAGCAATACTAGACAGAGATACAAGAATGAATACAGATGGAAAAATATCCATATTTGCAGGACATATTAAATGTGGAGATTGCCAAAGGGCAATGAGTAAAAAGATACCAGGAAAATATAAAGGACAACCTAGAAATTATTATCATTATATGTGTTCTGCATATATGAGGTCTGGTGGAGAAATTTGTACAAAGCATAGTATAAAAAATGATGAATTAGAAAAAGCAGTTTTAGAAAGCGTAAAAGTTCAAATTGGACTTATAATAGATATGAAAAGAATAAAAGGACAAATAGATAGTAAAACATTTAATGATAATCGTAGAAGTTATTTGCTAGAAAATATCAATAAATGTGAAGAAACATTGAATATTAAAAGAAAGTTAAGAAAAGAGGCTTACGAGGATTGGAAATTAGGCATTATTACAGAAAAGGAATATAATGACTACACCCAAGAATACGGAAGGCAAATAAGGGAAAATGAAGCATATATTGAAGAAAACTATAAAGAATTACAGAATTTAGACAAAATGAGTACCTCTGGAGAATGGATTGAATATTTTGAAAAATATCAGAATGTAAATTCATTATCAAGAGAACTTATAGATGGACTAATAGATGATATATATGTTTATGAAGATAAGAAAATTAAAGTTAAGTTTAAATATGAAGATGAATACAATTATTTAATTCAATATATAAAAAGAAGAAAGGGAGATATACTTTAAAGAGAATTTATCTCTCTTTTTTCTATAATTTTATAGAAAAAAATTAAATTTTATGATATAATTTGAAAAGTTTTAAGGAGGTTATATATTATAACCGCAAAAACTTAAAAAACTTATGTATGAACACTTACATAAGATTATGAAAAATACGAAAAATAAGAAAAAATGGCGAATAAAAGCCTCAAAACCCTTGATATTATAACTGTTTTAATGAAGAACGACAGGGTACGCGAATTTGAATGGTTAGATACGAGGAGTTGAGCAGATAGCAGATTCCTTGATAAAGAAGCGGCTAAGCCAATATTGCCAGAGGAATTTGAATTTAATCCTGTAAATAAAAGTGTAAATATAAAAAAGGAAAAAGAAAATAAAGAACAGTATATGGACTTATTACTTGAAGCAGATCCCAGTGAAAATATGATAAATAAATATCTGAAAGATGGAGAGTTATTTGTTTTAACTTATAAAGATGAAGTTGCAGGCATTGCCGTTGTCTTAGAAATGGATAAAGATGCAGTTGAACTAAAAAACATAGCAATTAAAAGTCAATATAGAGGTCAAGGACTAGGAAAAAAGATGCTAAAATATTTAGTAGATAATTATAAAACCAGATACAAAAAAATAATTGTTGGAACAACAGAAAATAATATTCCTTTCTACGTAAAACAAGGATTTGATAAATATGAAAAAACAGTCAAGGACTTCTTTATTGATAATTACGATGAAGAAATTAAGGATGGAGATTTGATTTGTACAGATTTAATATATTATTCAAAAGATTTAAAGAAAAAATAAAATATTATAGTTATTGAAATAATATCTAACATATATAAGAAATCTAATAGAAATATTAGATTTTTTATTTTGCCTTCAAAAAGGAAGGAGTAAAAAGAAAATGAAAAAAAATGAAAACAACAAACCAAAAAATAATGAAAAAATTAAAAAAGAAACAGAAAAGATTAAAGAGATTATAAGAAAGGAGACAGGTATTTATATAAAGAAGATGAACTCAAGAAACTTAAAGAAAGAATTTGAACAATTTTATTATATTATGGCATCAAATTATTATGAGTGTTTAACAGCAATAGGGTATTTAGATGAAATAGAAACTGATTGCTTTGCTTGTATAAAAGATGATTACTTATCAGATTTTGTAAGGTCAATGAGTGCTATGATGAATAAAATATTTTGTGATGAAGAAAAAGACTTTTCAGATATAATGAATGGAATTATGAGAATGTTAATTTCTGAAGATAAAATTGTTAATATTATAAAAGACGATATACCTAATTGGGTAATATTAAGAAAAAAGATAAGACCAGGATTAGTAAATATTGTACCTTTATATGATAATTTAAATGAATACTATTTGAATTATTCATATAGTTATAATGTTCAAGAAGATATAAAACCTTTTATTGTAGGACTTAACAATTTATTTGGTAAATTAGCAGATGATGAGGAGTTTATATATGTTTCTACTCATTTACAAGATGATAAAGAAATAACAGAGGAATAAATATTCAAGACAAGAGTTAGCTTTTAGGAGTTAGCTCTTTTTTTGAGGAAAGGAGCAAGAATGGGAAAGTGTCAGATAATTGCAATAGCAAATCAAAAAGGTGGAGTTGGAAAAACAACAACTACATTTAGTTTAGGAGTTGCACTTAGTAAACAAGGAAAAAGAGTATTACTAATTGATGCAGATCCACAACGGAGATTTAACTACTTGTATGGGTTACTATAATCAAGATGAATTGCAGAATACTATTGGAACATTAATGTCTGATACTATATGTGATAATGAAATAAATGCAGAAAATGCTATTCTTCATCATAAAGAAGGAGTAGATTTAATTCCTGCAAATTTAGATTTATCAGCAATAGAGTTTTCATTAGTTAATGCAATGAGCAGAGAGTTCACGCTTAAAAATTCTATAAGAGGTATTAAAGATAACTATGATTATGTATTGATAGATTGTATGCCATCTCTTGGAATGATAACAATAAATGCTCTGGCTTGTAGTGATAAGATAATAATTCCAGTACAGGGAGAATATCTGGCTGCAAAAGGAATGGGACATTTATTAAAGACAGTTACGAGAGTGCAGAAACAAATAAATCCTAATTTAAAAATAGGAGGAGTATTACTTACATTAGTAGATAAAAGAACAAATTTATCAAAAGATGTAAGAGATACTTTGATCGACAATTATGGACAATATGTGAAAATATATGGTGCTGAAATACCCAAAGCAATAAATACAGCAAAATCAACATCAACAGGAAAGAGTATATTTGAGTTTGATAAAAATAGTCCTGTTGCAAACGCATACAATAATTTAGCAAAGGAGGTATTAGAAAATGAAAGAACAAGACAAAAAGATGGTACTTCCAAAGTTAGATGATTTATTCACAAGTCAAGAACAAAGAGATAATCCAGTTGTTGATGAGGTAAAGGAAATAGAACTATATAAAATAGGAGAATTTCCAGACCACCCTTTTAGAGTTATAGATGATGATAAAATGGAAGAAATGGTTAAAAGTGTAAAAGAACATGGAGTTTTATTACCTGTTATAGTAAGAAAACGAGGAGAAGGAAATTATCAAATGATTTCTGGACATAGAAGAAAAAGAGCGTGTGAACTTGCAGGAATAGATAAAATAAAATGTATTGTTAAAGAATTAACTGATGATGAGGCAACAATTCTTATGGTAGATAGTAATATTCAAAGAGAAGAAATATTGCCTAGTGAAAAAGCATTTGCATATAAAATGAAACTTGAAGCTATGAAACATCAGGGGAAAAGAGTTGATTTAGAAGAAGATATAACTTCGCGACCATTGGGCGACAAGTTAAAAAGTGCAGAAAGAATGGGAGAAGAAGTTGGAGAAAGTGCAAGAACTATACAGAGATATATTCGACTTACTTATTTAATACCAGAGTTATTAGAACAAGTTGATAACAAAAGAATAGCTTTTAGACCAGCAGTAGAATTATCATATTTAAGTGAAGAAAATCAATATGTTGTAGAAAATATATTTGAATTTGATGAGGTAACACCTTCTTTAAGTCAAGCAATAAGATTAAAGAAATTAGAACAAGAAGGAAACCTAACAGAAGAAAAAATAGAAGAAATACTGCAACAGGAAAAGCCAAATCAAAAAGAATATATAAAGATACACAATGAAAAGATAGAAAAATATATTCCAAGTAGAGTAAAAGAATCTGGAAATGTTGAAGATTTTATTATTCAATGTGTGCAAGATTATATTAGGCGAGAACGAATAAAACAAGAAAGAAATTCCAGATAGTGCGTGAACAAAATTAGATATATTTAGTTATATTTGTTTGTGTGAACGCTTTACAAAGTTTTCCCTTACAATCCCTTTTAAATACATACTATATTACAAACTAAAAGAGAATTATTATATAAAATATATTTAATAATATTATAATAATTTACACATTTGTTTTTATCTCTAAAAAGCATATAATTAAGCTATAAGGAGATGGTAGTAATGAGAAATAAAAAGATATTAGTTTTAATAATTATAGCCTTAATAGTGGTATTATTTGCGAGTATATTGATTATAAAATTAAAACAAACAAATAAAATTGATATGGTAAGTGAAAAAGAGATTGTAAATGAGATAAACAATACTGAAGAAGAAATTACAGAAGAAAACATTGTAGTTGAAAGCAAAATAGAAGAACAAAAAACACAAGAAGAAGCGGATATTCCAGAAAAAGAAAAGGAAAGTCAACAAGAATTACAAAAGCAAATAACAATAGCTACACAAGATAAAAAAGTAGAAAGTCCAAAACAAGCAGAACAGTCAAAGGTAACACAAGTAATAACAAAACAAAAAACAGAGATAAATGAACAACTTAAACAAGATATTAAAACAGAAACTCAAATACAAGAACAGACTAAATTTGAAACTAAAGTAGAAGAAAAACAATCAGAAACACCAAAATGTACTGATACAAATCATGGTGTAGGAGTAGGAAATTCAAATAAATGGTTTAATAGTTATAATGAGGCAGTTTCATATTATGATAATCTAATATTAAGTTATAGCAATAAAGTACATAATGGAGAAATAATATTTGAAGAATATAACAAACAATGTCCTTGTGGATATGAGATATGGAGTTGCCAATATTGTGGTAAATGGACTTTAAATTATTATATGAGATAATTAAATATTTTTATAAGAGCAGGTTAATTAAAACTTGTTCTTTTTTTATGGAAAAGGAGGAATTTTAAATGTTGAAAAAGTTAAAAAGTAAAAGAATTATAGCTTTTTTCTTACTGATGATAACATTATTAAGTACAACACAACCAATATTTGCAGCATCAGGAACAGGTAAATGGGTAGGAGGACAATTTGCTTCATTCATTAAAACAACTGATAATGCAAATACTCAATATGGAGTTTTATTAAGAAGATTAATAAATTACTCAACTAATGAACAAAGAACAGTTTTCTGTGCAGAACATGGTGTAGATTTTGATACAGGAACAGTTTACAATGGAAAATATTATACACCAGTTGATTCAAAATTAAGAAAAGCTTGTAAAGTAGCTTATTTAGGATGGTATAAACAACAGGGAAATTATGTTATAGATGGAGGAACATCATCTGCATTAAAGAAACAATATGTTTTAACACAACAATTAATATGGGAAACATTAGGACAAAGTAATGCAACTTTTATTGATAGTGGTATTCAAGCAGAATATGTAAGTTTTAAAAACAATATTGAAAACCAAATAGCACAAATGGATAGAAGACCAAGTTTTGATGGAACAACAATAACTATTCAAGCAGGAGAAAGTAAAACTTTAAATGATTCTAATGGTGTTTTATCAGCTTATCCAAGTTTAGATAGAACGACAAATGGAATAAGGGTACAACATTCTAGTGGTAGCAATTCAATGACAATATCAGTAGATGAAAATACTAATTTAGAAAACTATGTTATTACTGACGCAGAATTTAAGTCTTGGGGTATGATTAAAGATGGAACACAAGACCACGATTCAATGGTATTTTTTGAATTTGCAAGTGGAGTTCAAAATCAATTATATTCAATGGCATATAATGATCCAATAACATTAGCAGTTGGATTAAATATTGAAACATTTGGTAAGTTAGAAATAAAAAAATTAAATACAAATGGAGATTTAATAGATGGTGCTATATTCCATGTGACAGGACCAAATGGCTTTAATCAAGATGTAACAGTTACTAATGGGAAAATAACAATAGAAAAATTAAGAAAAGGAACATATACAATTACTGAAAAATCAGCTCCTAATGGATATTTATTAAATACACAAGCCTATAATGTCGAAGTACAAGTAAATCAAACAGCAAGTAAAGCTATTGTTAATGAAGAACCAACAGGTACTATACAAGTAATTAAGAAAAGTGAACAGGGAGATTTAATTAAAGATACTGTGTTTAAAGTTACTGCAAATGAAGATATAAAGAATGTTGCAAAAACTAAAACTTATTATACAAATGGACAGGTAGTTGCTAATATAAAAACAGATAGTAATGGATTAGCAGAAATTACAAATCTTCCACTAGGTAAATATATTGTAGAAGAAACACAAGCAACAACAGGATATTTAATAGATAATACTAAACACAATGTTACTTTATCTTATAAAGGACAAACAGAAAAAATCGTATTAGAAAGTTTTGAAAAAATTGATACTACACCAACAGGAGAAATAACTGTATATAAAACTGATAGTTATAATAACAGACTAAAAGGTGCAGAAATATCTTTATATGCAAGAGAAGATATAAAAAATGTTGCAGGAACAATTACTTGGCATAAAAAAGGAGAATTTATTACAAAAGCTATTACTAATGATGATGGAATGGTACAATTCTCTAATTTACATTTAGGAAAATACTTTGTAAAAGAAACAAATGCTCCAGATGGATATTTATTGAATACAAAAGAATTTGATACAGAATTAAAATATAAAGATGCTAATACAAAAGTCATTTATATTGATGTTACTGGAATAAAAGATGAAGAACCAACAGGAACAATTACAATAATAAAGAAAGATTCAGAAACTGGAACAGTACCACAAGGAGATGCAACATTTAATGGTGCAGTTTATAAAGTTTATGCAAATGAAGATATATACAACAAAGCTAAAACTAAAAAATTCTATTCTAATGGAGATTTAGTTGCTACAAGAACTATGAATGAAAAAGGACAAACAGAAGATATAACAAATCTTCCTTTAGGAAAATACATTGTAAAAGAAGAAACAGCTCCAATAGGATATATGCTTGATAAAAATACTTACAATGTTGAATTAAAATATAAAGACCAACACACAAAAGTAATAACAGATATTAAAACAAGTTTAGAGAATGTAAAGAAAATGGGAGTACACATTTTCAAATCAGGAATAAAAACAAATTCTGGAGAAACACCAGGACTTGAAGGTGCAGAGTTTACAATTAAATTAAATTCAGCAGTAGAAAAAGCATATTCACAAGGATATACTTATGCAGAAGTATGGAATGGAATTGATGAAAATGGAAATCAAGTAAAAGTTGATAACAAAAGAGTTCAATCAGCACAAGCTATTGCACCATCTTATGCAGTAATAGTAACAGATAAAGATGGAAATGCTTATACACAAAATAACTTACCTTATGGAAAATATATAGTTAAAGAAACTAAAACACCAACAGATTATGAAACAGCAGTTGATTTTACATTTTCTATTACTGATGATGAGTCAGAAATTAAAGAAATAGCAAAGAAAACAAAACATTTAGTAGTAAATAATGAACAATTAGAAACATATATTAAGTTAATCAAAAAAGACTTAAAAACAGGAAAACTTGTTACATTAAATTCTACAACATTTGAAATAAAAGCAACAAAAGATATATATGATAGAGCTACTAAAAAAATATTATTCAAAAAAGGAGAATCTATTTCTCAAAAAATAGGAAATACAACATACACATCATTTACAACAAATGCAGATAATATTGTAGTTCCAGATAATTCATATAATAGTAAAAATGATGATAAAGCAACAATTACAACACCTTTAAAATTACCAGTAGGTAGTTATGAAATTACAGAAATAAAAGTTCCAACAGGATTTTTACAATTAGAATCTTCAGTAAAATTTGAAATTAAAAATCTAAAAGATTATGATACAGACAAAGACGGAGATTATATAAGAGAAGTAATTGTAAAGAACGAACAACCAACAGGAACAATTAAATTAGATAAAACTATTGCATTAAGAGAAGATGCAGATACATCTTTAATTGATACATCAGATTTATCTGGTATAGAATTTAAACTATCAGCAAAAGAGAACATTATTGATATGGCAGATGGTAGTGTTATTTATAAAAAAGGACAAGAGATTAAGAAATATAATCTTACTAAAGATGGAAAACTTACAATATCAAATCTTCCAATGGGAACTTATGAAATTGAAGAAACAAAAACTTTAGATGGACTTGTATTAAATAAAACAAAATATGAAGTTAAATTTGAACAAAAAGATTTAACTACAAAAGTATATGAAACAAAATTAGACATATCAAATGATACAACATTAGTTGATTTTTCTAAAACTGATATTACAGGAGATAAAGAATTAGTAGGAGCAAAACTTACAGTATTAGATAATGAAAATAATATTATAGATACTTGGACATCAACAGAAAAAACACATAAAATTGAAGGACTAACAATAGGAAAAGAATACACACTAAAAGAAGAAATTGCTCCAGAAGATTATGTAGTTGCTACAAGTATTAAATTTACAATAAAAGATACTAATGAAATTCAAAAAGTAAATATGATAGATAAAATAGTAGAAATGAGTAAAGTTGATATTGCAGGAAAAGAAATTGAGGGTGCAACAATTCAAGTATTAGATAAAGATAACAAAGTTGTTGATGAGTGGGTATCTGGTAAAGAACCACACAAAATCAAAAATTTAGTTGAGGGAGAAACTTATACATTACACGAAGAAATAGTTGCAGATTCTTATGTAAAAGCAACTGATGTAGAGTTTATTGTAACACCAGATAAAGAAACACAAAAAGTTGTTATGATTGATAAATTAGTAGAAATAACAAAAACAGATATAACTAATGGAAACGAATTAGAGGGTGCAGAACTAGAAGTTACAGATGAAGATGGTAACACAATAGATAAATGGACATCTACTAAAGAACCTCATAAAGTAAAAGGTTTAGAAGAAGGTAAAACATATATTTTAAAAGAAACTACTGCTCCTTATGGTTATGAAATTACTGAAGAAATAAAATTCACAGTAACAACTGATAAAGAAACTCAAAAAATAGAAATGAAAGATATGCCAATACTAAAAAATGTAAAGGTAATTAAGATTGATACTGAAACAAAAGAAGTTATTAAAGACAAATTTATATTTGCAATATACGAAGATCCAGAATGTACAAAACTTATCAAAGAGGTTAAATCTAATTCAGAAGATGGAACAGCTTTATTTGAGGAATTAAGATATGGAACTTATTACATTAAAGAAATAAAAGCACCAAAAGATTATGAATTATCAAGCAAAATTGTTAAAGTAGAAATCAATGACAAAGGTATATTCGTAGATGATATACAAGTAGAAGAAAATGAAAATACAATAGAATTTACTTTTGAAAATAAAAAGATAGAAGTTCCTAAAACTGGAGTTGAAAGCAAAATAAAATTATTTGTAGGTTCCATTATTCTATCTTTACTAGGAATAGTTTATATTATAATTAAGCGTAAACAAAATAAAGATAAATAGTAAATGATGGAGAGCTAGATTATTAGCTCTCTTTAATTTGTTAAAAATAGGAGGTGTGAAATGCCTAGAAAAAGAAACTTAAGAATGGAAACATATAACAAGTTAATAAATATTGGAAAATCAACAGAAAAAGATATTTCAAATTTAAAAATAGAAGATTTAAAAGAAATAACGAAAGACCCTGATGTTTTAAATATTATTGCACTGCGAGAGTTTATAAAAGACCATAATACAATAGGGTATTTCAATTATCAAGAAACGAGAAAGGAGGAAACCGATGGCGAATAAATATCAACTAATAAATGAAATGACAAGTGAAACATTGAAAGAAATTACTCAAAATGGAGAAAGTTGGATTAAGTTTTTAAATACAGCGAGTAACAATTACAAATATTCTTTTAATGAACAAGTGTTAATATATGCTCAAAAACCAAATGCTACTGCTTGTGCAGATATAGAAACTTGGAATAAAAAATTACGAAGATGGGTTAATAAGGGTGCAAAAGGTATTGCATTATTATCAATAGAAAATGGTAGAAATGTATTAAGACATGTTTTTGACATTTCAGATACACATAGTGGAATAAACAAAGAGTTTAAGTTGTGGGAAATAAAACCTTCTTATGAAAATGGAATTATAGAAACATTAGAAAATAGTTTTGGAAATTTAGAAGTTAAATCTAATTTAGCAGAAGCAATATATTCTGCATCTATAAATTTAGTAGAAGATAATTATCAAGATTATTTAGTTGATTTAAAAGATGTTTTAGATGGTAGCTTATTAGAGGGAATGCAAGATATAGATATAGAGGGAAACTTTATTGTATTACTTGCAAAATCAATATCATATATGGCAATGAAAAGATGTGGTATTGAACCAACAGAACATTTTAATGTATCAGATTTTGAAATGATTAGTAGTTTTAATAATAAAAGAGTTGTTTCAAGATTAGGTGCAGCAATAAGTGATATTGCAGAACAAGAATTAAGAGAAATCTATTCTAGTGTTATAAATTATGAAAAAAATTACAAATTAACAAATCGTACATTTGTTAATAATGAAAAAATAAATTATCATAATAATGAAGAAAAAAATAATGAAGGGAGAAATGATTATGATAGAATTAACATACAATCAAATGGGAGATTACCAAATACCACAAGTAGCATTACCAAAAACGAAGAAAATGGCACAGGGGAGATTCTCAAGAATGAGGGAGAAATTCCTAAAAGAACACAAAAGAGGGTTATACGAGGAATTAATGTTAGATGGCAAGATGGAAGAACATTTAGGAGAAATAGAACAAACAGCTCAAAAGAGAATGAAACAGATAATAACAAGTCTAGCAGAGAAGAACCAAATAACAGAGGAAATGAAAAGAGAGAATCAAATGAGTTGGGTACAAGCAATGAACTCAATAAAGAACCAAGCAGAAGAAATGATAATGTCAGAGCTAATTTACAATTAAATCTTTTTGAAGATACTTATGTACCACCAATTAAAGAGTTGCCAAGTGTAGATACACAAATAAATAATATTCAAGCACAAGCAGAAGTAGAAAATACTCCTGCTTTTTCTTTTACTCAAGAAATGATAGATAAAACACTTATTGAGGGCAGTAATTTTTCACATAGCAAATATAGAATTTATGAACAATTTAAAAGAAGTTTATCAGCAAAAGAAAATATAATATTTCTAAAACATGAATATGGAATAGGAGGTTCAAATTCTGCATATTCTGGTGCAGATTTTGGACAAGAGCATGATAGCAAAGGAATAAAGTTATATAAAGGCTATAAAGATGATAGAGTAGAGCTACTAATAAATTGGAGTAATGTTGAACAAAGGCTTAAAGAAATTATTAGATTAGATAGATATTTTAATGATGAAGAAAAAATAAAATATCAAGAATGGCTAGAAAATGACTATGAAAAAGAAAAATGGATGCTAGATAGAGGGTTAAAAGAAAATACAAATGATTTTATAGATATATCTAGTATAAATATTGAAAAAAATTATAAGTTGAGTAATGGAAATTACTTTCATTTTCATACAAATGATGAGGGATATTATTATGCAATATATGACAAATATGGAGTGGAACAAGACGGAGGATTATTAGAATATTCTGATAATGTAGAAAATCAAACTTTAATGGGCATTAGAAAAAGATTAGCAGAATTTACAGACATAGAAGAATTAACAAATGAGAATTTAGAAGAAGTTAGTCAAGATTTTATTGATAATTTAGAGGAAGAAACAGATAAAATTATTAGAAAATCAGAATTTGCTAATCCTGAAGATTATGAGGCATATTTTGTAATAGATGATATTAAAAATATGGAAGAAGATAAATCATATACTGTTGCTAGAGTTATAAATAATAAAAATTGTGTAGAATTACATTATACTGATGGTATTGCAACAATAGAATATGGAACTAAACAAGATGATAATTCATGGGAAAGTATAATTGAAGAAATATTATGGTTTGATAAAAATCAGAGTAAAGATGAAATTATAAGTAAATTAGAGGAATTATTTGAAGAAGAATATTTGGAACACACAAAACATAAAGAAAATAATGAACCTCAAACAAATAACTCAAATTTTAAAATATCGCAAATAGAAAAGATAAATTTTAATATAAATGATAACCAATTAGGAGAAGGAACTCAAAAAGAAAAAGTAAGAAAAAATATAGAGGCAATAAAACTTTTACATAAGTTAGAAGATGAAAATAGACTAGCAAATAAAGAAGAACAAGAAATTTTATCGAAATATGTTGGTTGGGGTGGACTTCCAGATGTATTTGATGAAAATAAAGATAACTGGAGTAAAGAATATAACGAGCTAAAAGAAATACTTACAGATGAAGAATATAAGTCTGCAAGAGCTTCTACTTTAACTGCTTTTTATACACCACCAGTAGTTATAAATGCAATATATGACACTCTAAAAAGCATGGGTGTTGAACAAGCAAATATTCTTGAACCAAGTTGTGGTACAGGAAATTTTTTAGGAATGTTGCCACAAGAAATGCAAAGCTCAAAACTATATGGAGTAGAACTTGATTCCATAAGTGGTAAGATAGCAAAACAATTATATCAAAAAGCAAATATTAAAGTTCAAGGTTATGAAAAAGCAGATTTACCAGACTCGTTTTTTGATATAGCAATAGGAAATGTGCCATTTGGAGATTTCAAAGTTAATGATAAAAGATATGATAAAAATAATTTTCTAATACACGATTATTTCTTTGCTAAAACTTTAGATAAAGTTAGACCAGGAGGAGTAATTGCATTTATTACTTCAAAAGGAACAATGGATAAAGCAAGTCCAGAGGTTAGAAAGTATTTAGCACAAAGAGCAGACCTTTTAGATTACCAGATAATACTTTTACAAAGAATGCAGGAACAAAAGTAACATCAGATATTATCTTCTTACAAAAAAGAGAAAATTTGACTGATATAATGCCAGATTGGGTATATCTTGATAGAGATGAAAACAATATTACAATGAATAAATATTTTGTAGATAATCCAGATATGATATTAGGAAAAATGGAAATGGTATCTACTGCTTATGGCTATGATTCAACTTGTAAAGCAGAAGAAGACACAAATTTAGAAGAACAATTAAATTATGCGATAACTAATATACATGGAGAATTACAGAATAATAGTATTGAAAATGAAATTGAACAAGAAGACACATCAATACCTGCAATTCCAACTGTTAAGAATTATTCTTATGCAATAGTAGATGATAAATTGTATTTTAGAGAAAATTCAAAAATGATATTACAAGATGAGTTACCTTTAACGGCACAAAATAGAATAAAAGGTTTAATTTTGTTAAGAGAACAGGTAAGAGAATTAATTGATTTTCAAATGGAAGATTATTCAGATGAGGAAATTCATATTGCACAAGCAAAATTAAATGAATTATATGATAGATTTACAAAAGAATATGGCTTAATAAATTCAAGAGCAAATGAAACAGCATTTTCTAATGATAGTAGTTATTTCTTATTATGCTCACTCGAAAAAATAGATGGAGAGGGTAAATTTGTAGGAAAAGCTGATATATTTAGCAAAAGAACTATAAAAGCTAAAAAGAAAGTATTACAAGTAGATACTCCAGATGAGGCTTTGATTTTATCTATACAAGATAAGGCAAAAGTTGATTTAGATTATATGCAACAATTATGCAATATAGATAAAGAAGAAATAATAAGTAGTTTAGAGGGTGTTATTTTTAGAGTACCTGATTATGAAAATTCTGATAATTGGGTAACTGCTGATGAATATTTATCTGGTAATGTTAGAGAAAAACTAAAAGTTGCAGAAGAATTTGCAAAAGAAGATTCTAGTTTTAATATAAATGTTGAAAAATTAAAAGAGGTTATTCCAAAAGACCTTACTGCAAGTGAAATTGGAATAAAGTTAGGCTCAACGTGGATACCACCAGAAATCATTAGAAAGTTTATTTTTGAACTATTAGATACACCAAGTTATAACAGATGGGATATTCATGTTAAATATTCTAATATAACTGCTGAATGGTATATTGATGGAAAAAGTAATGACAGAAATAATGTAAAAGCATATACAACTTATGGTACATCAAGAATAAATGCATATAAAATAATAGAGCAGACACTTAATCTAAAAGATGTAAAAATATTTGATACATTTATAGATGATGAAGGTAGAAAACAAAGAGTATTAAACAGAAAAGAAACTGCAATAGCTTGTAGTAAACAAGACGCAATAAAAGAAGCATTCTTAAATTGGGTATGGGAAGATCCAGAAAGAAGAAATCATTTAGTAAGACTTTATAATGATAAATTTAATTGTATAAGACCAAGAGAATATGATGGCTCTCATATAGGTTTTGTAGGAATGAATCCAGAGATAAAATTAAGAACACATCAACTTAATGCAGTAGCACATGTTTTATATGGTAATAACACATTACTAGCACACGAAGTAGGAGCAGGAAAGACATTTGAGATGGTTGCAGCAGCAATGGAAAGTAAGCGTTTAGGTTTATGTAATAAGTCTTTATTTGTAGTTCCAAATCATATTATAGAGCAGTTTGCAAGTGAGTTTTTGCAGCTTTATCCAAGTGCTAATATTCTAGTTGCTACTAAAAAAGATTTTGAAACTAAAAATAGAAAGAAATTTTGTAGTAGGATAGCAACAGGAGAATTTGATGCAGTAATTATTGGACATTCACAATTTGAAAGAATACCAATGTCAATAGAAAGACAAATTGCATTATTAGAAGAACAAATAAGTGATATTACAAAAGGAATTGCCTCTGAAAAATCAAACAGAGGAGAAAACTATACTATTAAACAAATGGAGAAAACAAGAAAATCATTAGAAACTAGATTAGAGAAATTACATAAGGAAGAAAGAAAAGATGATGTTGTAACATTTGAAGAATTAGGTGTAGATAAATTATTTGTTGAT
>OMGL01001355.1_pt1 | contig 15383 bp, 14 predicted proteins | sample 1645831 | NCBI WGS metagenome assembly OMGL01 (sample SAMN00849301, study PRJEB25192) | human gut metagenome | reverse complement strand
TACATATGCGGTTGTATACATCCGTATCTATTTCCTGGGTATGATACCAAACCTGATCTATAATATGGGAGCCGGTATCCTGCGTGCAGTGGGGGACTCCAAGCGCCCCTTATATTTCCTTATTGGAAGCTGTATGGTCAATATCCTCTTAGACCTGATCCTGGTAGCAGGACTGCGTCTGGGTGTTGCCGGTGCAGCCATCGCCACCATCAGTTCCCAGTTTTTCAGTGCCTGCATGGTGGTTTATGCGTTGACACATACAGAAGATATGTATAAACTGGTGTGGAGCAAGGTGCATATTGACGGGCGGATGCTCCAGCGTATCGTGCGCATCGGTATTCCGGCTGGTATGCAGTCGGTTATGTATAACATTTCCAATATCATTATCCAGTCAGGTGTAAATACACTGGGGACAGATAATGTAACTGCCTGGGCTACTTATGGAAAAGTGGACGGACTTTACTGGATGATGATCAATGCTTTGGGAATTTCTGTCACCACTTTTGTAGGACAAAATTATGGTGCCGGCCGTATGGACCGTGTGCATAAGGGTGCAGGGGCCTGTATGATCATTGGAACGATTATGACAGCGATCGTATCCACCTTATTATACTTAAAAGGATATCTGCTGATTGATCTGTTTACATCAGATGCACAGGTACAGGAGATCGGTTTAAGTCTGATCCATTTCCTGGTGCCTACATTGATCACCTATATTACCATAGAGATATTATCCGGTACACTGCGCGGTGTAGGAGATGCCTGGATGCCGTTGATCATGACGGGGATTGGCGTTTGCTGTCTGCGTGTGATCTGGATCATCTTTTTCTTGCCACAGTACAGATCCATCCTGGCAGCTGCGTTCTGCTATCCTTTATCATGGACCATTACTTCCATTGCCTTTGTTATTTATTATTTCTTCTTCAGCAGTCTGCGGCGCGTGGACGGAAGAAAGTGGTTTCAGAAAAAGGATTATTAAAAGAGCTATTAAAGGAGTCGTAAGTTAAAATGATACAGGAGATACCTTATAAATATGATCCGGCATACAAAGATAAAAAGCCGGAACTCACAGACTATCTTTTGCATTATGAATACAATAAAGTAATGCTTTTGAAAGAAAAAGAAGGTTATGTGATCCCTACCTTTCAGGATCTTCTTTCAGAAGAAGACTGCCGGGAAAAGGCGTACTATCTGTTTTCCATCGGTGAAAGAGGCTATTATCTGGTAGATGATCTGAAAGTGCCGGAATTTGGCAGCTACCGCCTGGAAGGAATGCAGATCTTCAGGGAACTGGAACCGGGGTATCAGGCGTTTGCAGGTATTACAGGAAGCCAGATCTACCGTTGGAGAGAAAGCAGGAGGTTCTGCGGCTGCTGTGGCGCAAAGATGAGAGCTGGGACTACAGAACGGTCCATGGTGTGTACAGATTGCGGACATACAGAGTATCCAAAGATCTGTCCGGCTGTGATCGTAGCTATCCGAAATGGGGACAAACTGCTTATGTCCCGGTATGCAAGAGGCACTTACCGCAGGTATGCACTGATCGCAGGTTATGTGGAAGTGGGCGAGACATTTGAAGAATGTGTACGCAGGGAAGTAATGGAAGAAGTAGGCCTGAAGGTGAAAAATATCCGCTATTACAAGAGCCAGCCATGGTCCTTTTCTGACTCTGTGATGATCGGTTTTACCGCAGACCTGGATGGAGATGATACCATCCGGTTAGAGGAAGATGAACTGGCAGAGGCTGGTTGGTTTAGCCGGGATGAGATCGTAGAGTACCCGCCTTATATCAGCGTGGGACATGAGATGATGAAGGCGTTTAAATACGGGACTCTTTTTGAAGACCAGGGATGATCCGAAATTGATATAAAATAAGGTAATGCGATCACAGACTGGTACGAAAGCTGAATATTTGTTTAGAAGGGAATTAATTACAACATGAAAAATAAAGATTATCTGCTGTTTGACCTGGACGGAACGCTGACAGATCCAAAAGAGGGGATCACAAAGGCAGTTCAGTATGCATTAAAACACTATGGGATCCAGGTGGATGATCTGGACAGTTTATGTCCTTTTATCGGTCCGCCATTAAAAGACAGCTTCCAGAAATATTATGATTTTTCTGAACAGCAGGCAAAGGAAGCGATCCAGGTGTACCGTGAATATTTTTCCGTTACAGGCTGGAGCCAGAATAAAGTATTTCCAGGCATTCCGGAAATGTTAGGAGAATTAAAAGCAGCGGGAAAGAAGCTGTATCTTGCAACCTCCAAACCGGAGGTATTTGCAAAGCAGATCCTGGAACATTTTGATCTGGCTTCTTATTTTGAGTTTGTTGGAGGCGCTGACCTGGAGGAGACCCGTGTAGGAAAAGGGGATGTGATCCAGTATGTTTTAGATACCTGCGGCCTTTCTGACAAAAAAGAAAAGATCCTGATGATCGGTGACAGAGAACATGATGTATTGGGGGCCAGAAAGCAGGGATTAGAGTGCGTAGGCGTCCTGTTTGGCTATGGTGACAGGAAGGAAATGGAAGACTGCCACGCTGCTTATATAGCTGAAAGTATTAATGAATTGAGAAAAATGCTCTTATCATAACCAGAAAGCATAATACCCATTACTATTAGGCAATTGACAAAGTGGGTAATGGTTGTTATTATAAAAACTAATATGTGGGACGCTGAAAGACATTTGTCTGCGGCGGACCGATATGGAGGCAAATGATATGATGGATGACAGAATCGTGTTATCATTGTTAGTGGATAATACGGCAGGTGTTCTGTCCCGTGTAGCGGGCATGTTCAGCCGCCGTGGATATAATATTGAGAGCCTGACAGTAGGTGTTACTGCAGACCCAAGGTATTCCAGAATGACCGTTGTGTCACTGGGAGACCAGAATGTTCTTGAGCAGATCAAGAACCAGTTAAATAAACTGGAAGATGTAAGAGATATCAAGGAACTTCATCCGGATCGCTCTGTATACAGGGAGCTTATGATGATCAAGGTAAGAGCCGGATCAAATGACCGTCAGGCGGTCAGCGCCATCTCAAGTATTTTCCGTGCAACCATTGTGGATGTGGGAAAAGATTCCCTGACTGTTATGCTGACAGGAGACCAGTCAAAACTGGATGCGCTCATTAATCTGCTAGAAGATTATGAGATCCTGGAACTGGCCCGTACTGGACTCACCGGACTGGAGCGTGGCAGCGAAGACATCCGCATTTTGCCATAAGGCAAAATGAAAAAAGAGCTTAAGGGGGCAGCCAAAGGCGAACAGAGAGGCGTCGGACTTGCTGTCTTAACATAAATATGCCAGTGAATTTGCTGGTGATAAGTTTTATACTTTTATACGATAGTAGGAGGAAAAAACGCTATGGCAAAGATTTATTATCAGGAAGACTGTAACCTTTCAATGTTAGAGGGAAAGACCATCGCTATTATTGGTTACGGCAGCCAGGGACATGCACATGCATTAAACTTAAAGGAATCCGGATGCAATGTTATCATTGGTTTGTATGAGGGAAGCCGCTCCTGGAAGAGAGCAGAAGAGCAGGGCTTCACTGTATATACTGCAGCAGAGGCTGCAAAGAGAGCAGATATCATCATGATCCTGATCAACGATGAGCTGCAGGCAGATATGTACAAGAAGGACATCGAGCCAAACTTAAAGGATGGCGATATGCTGATGTTCGCACATGGCTTCAATATCCACTTCGGATGCATCAAGCCACCAAAGAATGTAGATGTTACCATGATCGCTCCTAAGGCACCAGGCCACACTGTACGTAGTGAGTACCAGGCTGGCAAGGGAACTCCTTGTCTGGTAGCTGTAGAGCAGGATTATACAGGAAAAGCACTGGAGAAAGCACTGGCTTACGGCCTTGCAATCGGTGGTGCAAGAGCAGGTCTGTTAGAGACCACCTTCCGTACTGAGACAGAAACTGACCTGTTTGGTGAGCAGGCTGTTCTTTGCGGCGGTGTTTGCGCTTTAATGCAGGCTGGTTTCGAGACTCTGGTAGAAGCTGGATATGATCCAAGAAACGCTTACTTCGAGTGTATCCATGAGATGAAGCTGATCGTAGACCTGATCTATCAGTCTGGTTTCGCTGGAATGCGTTACTCTATCTCCAATACCGCTGAGTATGGTGATTATGTAACCGGACCTAAGATCGTTACCGCTGAGACTAAGAAGGCTATGAAGAAGATCCTGTCCGATATCCAGGATGGTACCTTCGCTAAGGAATTCTTACTTGATATGTCCCCAGCAGGCCGTCAGGTACACTTCCAGGCTATGAGAAAGCTTGCTTCCGAGCATCCATCAGAGAAGGTTGGTGCTGAGATCCGTAAGCTGTACAGCTGGAATAATGAGTCTGATAAGCTGATCAACAATTAAGCACAATTTTACTTTTGTGAAATTGCGCGCTACTCAAACGTAATGTAATGGAGTTTGAGTTTCCCGTACACGCTACCCAAACGTAGCGAAGCGCGTATAAAATATTAAAACTCCCGGAAGTTCAGAAGGCTGTGACCTTTGAAATTCCGGGAGTTTTTTTGCGGTTTTTTATATAGCGGCATGGCGTAAAACCATTTTTTCAAGAGAGCCCCTCTCACCACCCGCGCGTCAGCGCGGGTCCAAATCTGTTTTAATATAAAAATTCCAAAAACGTCTTCAGTGACATTGCCTGATTTGCGGGATGATAGGCAAAACCAATGGTCCGTCTGTGGATCGGTATTTCCAGTGGTAATTCTACCAGTGTACCGTTATCCAGTTCTTTCTGTACCAGTTCCTTGATAACACAGGCAACCCCAAGTCCGATCTTTACGAATTCAATCAGCAGGTCCATTGTGGTTACTTCCAATACCTGTCTTGGTACAATATGATTTTCAGACATGTAATCATCTACATGATGCCGGGTCATATTGCTCTGATCTAAAAGCATGATATTTCCTGTCTCAAAAATATTGGTATCTTTACCTTCCCGTACATACAGATTGTTCAGATAAGCCGGTGTAGTGACAAAGGTATCTTGGATATCCATGACCGGGATAAACGCCAGATCCTTGCGAAGGGATGGCTCTGCCACTAAGCCAAGGTCCAGTTTCTGCTGTTCCAGCCTGGAAAGCGTCTGGGCTGTGGACTGGCTTTCGATAGTCACTTTCATATGGGGATACTGGTCAATAAAGGTTTTAAGATAAGGGAGCAGTACATATTTACAGAGAGTATTGCTGACACCAATGCGCAGATGTCCGATGTCAAATTCCTGGATCCGTTTTAACTCCTGTTCACCTCTGCTTAAAGTATCAAAAGCCTCTTTTGCATGTTCAAACAAAATCTCCCCTTCAGAAGTCAGCTGAACTCCCCGGGAGCTGCGGGTAAACAGAGAAAGCCCCAGACTGTCCTCTAATTTGCTGATGGCCTTGCTGATGGCAGGCTGGCTGATATAAAGTTCTTTGGCAGCTTTGGAAATGTTGCCTGCTTTTGCTACTTCATAAAAGATTTTATATTGAGAAAGATTTTGTTCCATGAAGACCTCCAAAATTCTGTAAGTATGTTTAAAATACATGTATAACATTAATTCATACATACCATATATTTTTATTATATCAGCACATCATAGAAAATGTAAAGTACAGAATAAAGGACCTTCTTATCTAAAGTTTATGGAACAGAAAATAAGGGATTAAGAAAGTTCCTGGGCCAGCTTGATAAACTCCGCCATTTCCCGTGTTACCCATTTATCTTTGTGATAGAGGAGCTGTCTCCAGGTACGGATGGCAAAACGCTTTACCGGAAGGATGCGCAGATAACCTTCTTTTACGGATCGTTCTACTGTAAAATGGGGAAGGAAGGTAACACCTGTATTCTGTCTTAAAAACTGCAGGATAAAGTCAGTGTTTCCAATCTCCAGATAAGGATCCAGATGCTTGCCCATAGCAGCCAGATACTGCTCTAAGAGCAGGCGGTAGCTGGCATCTTTTTCAGTAAGAACAAAAGGATAGGAAAGGATCTCATCCAGTTCCAGTGGTTCGTCACGCTGGGCCAAAGGATGGTCCGGTGTAGCTGCAAATACGATATCCTCAGGTTCTTCTAATACTTTTTCCCATTTCACATCATAGACCCGCTTGTCCATAAAATAAACCAGATCCAACTGGTTGCTGTTGATCTGCTCTAACAGCTGGTCCGGGGAGTCGGTGCGAATGCTGATGTTCACTTCCGGGTGACGTTTGTGGTACTCCGTCAGGAGGTTGGGGAAAATAGATGCGCAGATAGACTCAATGGTCCCGATACACAGGCGGCCCGTCAGTTTTTGGGGATGGGAAACAGCATCTTTTGCCTGCGCCATGTCCCGTATGATCGAGGCTGCGTATTCATAAAAAACACTGCCCTGGTGTGTCAGGGTGGTCTGTTTGCCGATCCGGTCAAAGAGATGAGCCCCCAGTTCCTGCTCTAACTGTTTGATCTGTATGGTAACAGCGGCCTGGGAATATCCAAGGACTTTGGCGGCTTTGGAAAAACTTTGCAGTTTTGCCACCTGAAGAAAGGTTGACAGTTCACGAAATTCCATAGAATGACCTCGCTTATCTATAAAAGTTTTTAAACAATATGTTTAAAACGTTAAATTTTACATTAGGATAGTTCTATGGTACAGTAAGTGCAGTAATAAATCAAGGGCAAATCTGGAGGCTGTGAAAATGGACAAGACAAATGAAAAATACAATGCGTATATTCAAATTTTAAAAGAGGAACTGATCCCTGCTATGGGATGTACAGAGCCGATCGCTCTGGCTTATGCAGCAGCAGTTGCAAGAAAAGTACTGGGTCAGCTGCCTGAGAGAGTAGACATCGGCGCAAGCGGAAGCATTATCAAGAATGTAAAGTCAGTAATCGTACCAAATACCGATCACTTAAAGGGAATTCCGGCAGCTGCAACTGCAGGTATCATTGCAGGTGATCCTGATAAGGAACTGGAAGTTATCGCAAGTGTAACCAAAGAGCAGGTAGAGGAGATGAAGGAATTTCTGAAAAAGACTCCTATTTCTGTAGAACATGTAGATAACGGACTGACTTTTGACATTATCGTAACCCTGTACAAAGGGGATGAATACGCAAAGGTACGTATTGCCAACTATCACACCAATATTGTCCTGATCGAAAAGAACGGTGAAATTTTAGAGCAGACAGAAGTAGCTGGTGAAACAGAAGAAGGCCTGACAGACAGAAGCCTTTTAAATATGAAAGATATCTGCGATTTTATTAATACAGTAGATGTAGAAGATATCAAACCGATCTTAAAACGTCAGATCGATTATAACTGGGCGATCGCAGAAGAGGGAATTAAAGGAAACTACGGAGCAAACATTGGTAAGGTTCTGTTAGATATGGAAGGAAACAATGTGCGTGTCCGTGCAAAAGCAATGGCAGCAGCTGGTTCTGACGCCCGTATGAACGGATGTGAACTGCCGGTAGTTATCAACTCCGGAAGCGGTAACCAGGGAATTACAGCTTCTGTACCTGTTATTGTATATGCAAAAGAATTAAAGGTAGGAGAAGAGAAGATGTATCGTGCTCTTGCATTATCCAACCTTGCAGCGATCCATCAGAAAACACCGATCGGCCGTCTTTCCGCATACTGTGGTGCAGTCAGTGCAGGTGCAGGCGCAGGTGCAGGTATCGCATATCTGTGCGGCGGCGGTTTCAAAGAGATCGCACATACAGTAGTAAATTCACTGGCTATCGTATCCGGTATTGTCTGTGACGGTGCAAAGGCATCCTGTGCAGCGAAGATCGCATCTGCAGTAGAAGCAGGTATCTTAGGATACAATATGTACATCAGAGGCCAGCAGTTCTACGGCGGTGACGGAATCGTTACCAAGGGTGTAGAAGAGACCTTACAGAATGTAGGCCGTCTTGGAAAAGAAGGAATGAAAGAAACAAACGAAGAGATCATCAAGATCATGATCGGAGAATAAAAAATGACGTTCCCGCTGCCTGCGGTAAGCAGAATAGATCTGTTTTAGAATGAAAAATCCCTGAGCACATGTTATAGTGTGTTCAGGGATTTTTTAACACATCAGTCGTTATCAGGCAGCAGCTTGATAATGACCATGATATTCTTAATAAACATACCTTCCTTTAACTCAATATCATCTACATGGGTAGAAGGCGGGATCTCACAGGTATCTTCCAGTTCTGCAGTGATCCAGTTTCTGGCTGCGTCTCTGGCATTTTCAACAGCATCCTCTAAGTCCGGTCCGTCTGCCTCACAACATTCCAGATCCGGGAATTCTACATGAAAACCATTGTCCTTTTCATGAGGGGTAAAAACAGCGGGATATACAAATGTCATAACAGGTTCCTCCTGGTGTATTTATAGTTGTTATTCTCCGATGTATTATACTCTATTTATATAGGAAAAGCAAATATTGGTTTTCGTACAAAAACGGCTTAAAAACTGTTTGAAAAACAGTTCTCATACAAGTATAATAACCACAAAACGGCTATGCAGAGCATGAAAGGCAGGTACAGATATGGGAATGAACAAAACACCTACAGGAGAACGGGTCCATATAGGCTTTTTTGGCAGAAGAAACGCTGGAAAATCCAGCGTGTTAAATGCAGTGATCGGACAGGAACTGGCAGTTGTATCCGATGTAAAAGGAACGACTACAGATCCGGTGTATAAATCCATGGAATTACTTCCGTTAGGACCTGTAACTGTGATCGACACTCCTGGAATTGATGATGAAGGTGAACTGGGAACATTGCGTGTAAGAAAAAGCTATCAGGTGTTAAATAAAACAGATGTAGCTGTGATCGTTGTGGACAGCCAGGCAGGTTTTGGCGAACAGGAGGAGAAACTTCTTAATAGAATGCAGGAAAAGCAGATCCCCTGTGTGTTGGTATTTAATAAGATGGATCAGAAAAATGCAGTCTGTCCGGAGAAGATAAAAGATATTCCGGTTCTCGGAGTCAGCGCCCGCACAAAGGCAGGTATCACAGAATTAAAAGAAACTATTGCAAAAGCTGCAAAAACAGAAGCAGTTTCAAAACCACTGGTATCTGACCTGTTAGACCCTTCAGATTTTGTTGTTTTGGTAGTTCCTATTGATAAAGCAGCCCCTAAAGGCCGCCTGATCCTTCCACAGCAGCAGACTATCCGGGATATTTTGGAGGCAGGCGCTGTTTCTATTGTAGTAAAAGATAATGAATTAAAAAACACACTGGAAAATATTGGAAAAAAGCCAAAGCTGGTGATCACAGACAGCCAGGCATTTGGAAAAGTTTCAAAAGATACACCGGAGGATATTCTGCTTACCTCCTTCTCCATTCTCTTTGCCAGATACAAAGGCGAACTGGAGACCATGATCGCAGGAGTGGCAGCTTTAAATAAGATCCGGACCGGCGATAAGATCCTGATCTGCGAAGGCTGCACCCATCACAGACAGTGCGGTGATATCGGAACTGTAAAACTGCCAAACTGGATCCGTCAGTTTACAAAAGCAGAGCCGGAATTTACCTTTACTTCAGGAACGGAATTTCCAGATGATCTGACACAGTACAAACTGATCATCCACTGCGGTGGCTGCATGTTAAATGCAAAAGAGATGAAGTACCGCATTAAATGTGCTTGTGACCAGAATGTTCCTGTTACCAATTATGGAATGACCATTGCCTATATCCATGGTGTTTTAGAGCGCAGCCTGAAACCTTTCCCGCAGGCAGCAGCATTGCTCCACAGCTGATTTACAGCCAAACACAGCTGGAACACAGTCGAAATACAGCCTGGGCAGCCCATGGAAAAAAGTGCTTGCAATTCCACACACATGATGGTATAGTGTATACGATAACTAATGGATTTTACTTAATGTAAGAGTGGGCGCTGGTCCACTCTTTCGTATTGTTAGGGAAAGAAAGGTGGTGTAGACATGACAAAAAAGGAAAGTTATGAAAGCAGAGTAGAAGCCTATCTTCTTCCACTTATGGAAGAAAACAACTTTGAACTGGTAGATGTAGAGTACGTAAAAGAGGCTGGTACCTGGTATTTAAGGGCTTATATTGATAAGGAAGGCGGAATTGCCGTAGATGACTGTGAAGTGATCAGCCGCAAGCTCAGCGACTGGTTGGATAAAGAAGACTTTATCGATGACAGCTATATCCTGGAAGTAAGTTCACCGGGACTGGGACGTCCTTTAAAGAAAGAAAAAGATTATGTACGCAGCATGGGCCGTGAAGTAGAAGTAAGACTGTACAAGGCGATCGACAGACAGAAGGAATTTACAGGCACATTAAGCGCATATGATGATAAGACAGTGACACTGACCATGGAAGATGGAAGTGAGGCTGTATTTGAAAAGGCAGACATCGCACTGATCCGTCTGGCACTTGATTTTTAACTGTATCGTACAGAGAACATGATAGGAGGATAAACATGAATAAGGAACTGTTAGAGGCAATGGAGGTATTGGAAAAAGAGAAAAATATCTCTAAGGATACCATGATAGAGGCAATTGAAAATTCCCTTATCACTGCCTGTAAAAACAATTTCGGCAAGGCTGACAATGTAAAAGTTGTTATGAACCGTACAACCGGTGACTTTGCTGTATACGCAGAGAAGACCGTAGTAGAAGAGGTAGAAGATCCGGTTATGGAGATCAGCCTGGCAGATGCAAGAATGATCAGCGCAAAATACCAGCTTGGTGATACCGTACAGGTTCCTTTAGATTCCAAGAAATTCGGCCGTATCGCTACCCAGAACGCAAAGAACGTTATCCTTCAGAAGATCCGCGAAGAAGAGCGCAAGGCATTATACAATGATTACTACACCATGGAAAAAGACGTTGCTACCGGTATTGTACAGCGTTACCTTGGAAAAAATATCAGTGTTAACCTTGGCAAGTTAGATGCGATCTTAAATGAGAGTGAGCAGGTAAAGGGTGAGACTTTCCGTCCAAATGAGCGTATCAAAGTTTACATCGTAGAAGTAAAGGATACTACAAAGGGACCTCGTATTTCCGTATCCAGAACCCATCCAGACCTTGTAAAGCGTCTGTTTGAAGAGGAAGTATCTGAAGTACATGATGGTACTGTAGAGATCAAGGCCATCGCAAGAGAAGCAGGTTCCAGAACCAAGATCGCAGTTAAGTCCAATGATCCAAGTGTAGATCCAGTAGGCGCATGTGTAGGCGTAAACGGTGCCAGAGTAAATGCCATCGTAAACGAACTGCGCGGTGAGAAGATCGATATCATCAACTGGGATGAAAATCCTGCATACCTGATCGAAAACGCATTAAGCCCGGCAAAGGTTATCTGCGTTGTTGCAGACGAAGAAGCAAGAGAAGCACAGGTCATCGTTCCTGATTATCAGTTATCACTGGCAATCGGTAAAGAGGGACAGAATGCACGTCTTGCAGCAAGACTGACTGGATTTAAGATCGATATCAAGAGCGAGACACAGGCAAAGGAAATGGGCCTGTTTGAGCAGATGGGCTTACAGTACGGTGATGCTCCGGCTCCTTCTTATGAGGAAGAGAATGCAGAAGATGCAGAGCAGGAAGCAACAGAAGAGCCAGCTCAGGATGACTACCAGGAAGAAAACAACGAACAGTAAAAAGGTTTTCCGGAAGATGAGGAGTGATCAAAGGTGAGTGTAAAGAAGATCCCGCTGAGGCAGTGCATTGGCTGCGGTGAGATGAAAAGTAAAAAAGAAATGATTAGAGTGATCAAAACAGCCGAAGGTGAGATCTTATTAGATGCTACCGGACGTAAAAACGGCCGGGGTGCTTATCTGTGCCCGTCTATGGAGTGCTTTAAGAAGGCTGTGAAAGGCAGAGGCCTGGAACGATCCTTTAAAATGGCGATCCCCAGAGAAGTTTATGAGACTCTGGAAAAGGAGATGGAAGAAATTGACAGACAAGAATAAAGTATTTAGTATGATCGGACTGGCGACCAGAGCGAGAAAAGTGGTCAGCGGAGAATTTTCTACAGAGAAATCCGTTAAAAGCGGACGTTCCCATATGGTGATCGTATCAGAAGAAGCTTCTGATAATACAAAGAAAATGTTTACCAATATGTGTACTCACTATAAAGTTCCCATCTATCTGTTCGGCACAAAAGAGGAACTTGGGCATGCTATGGGACAGGAATTTCGTGCTTCCCTTTCAGTAGAGGACGCAGGATTTGCCAAGACCCTGGCATCACGGATGAATGTAAATGGAGGTAGTTTGAATGAGAGTAAGTGAACTGGCAAATGAACTGGGTAAGACCAGTAAAGAAGTATTAGATATTATTAAACAGAAAGACAGCTCTGCAGCTCTTTTTGCAGCTTCCAGCGTATCTAAGGACCAGGAAAATATGGTAAGAAATGCTGTTAGCCAGAAGAAAGAGGGAAAGACAGAGCCTGCAAAGAAGAAACTGACAGCTGTATTCCGTCCGCAGAACGCACAGCAGCAGATCAAGCGTCCGGTACCAAAGCAGCAGCCAAAGCCACAGCAGGCACCTGCTAAGGCAGAAGAGACCAAACCGGTACAGGCGGCAGAAGTAAAGCCACAGGTACAGGAAGCATCTGCTCCGGCAGCAGAGAGCAGACCTGCACAGGCTGAAAGAGGAGATTTCCAGGGCAGAAGCCAGAACGGCTACCAGGGAAGAGATAACCGCGGTGAGAGACCACAGGGCGGTTATCAGAACCGTGATGGAAGAAACGGCAGCTACCAGGGAAGAGACAATAACCGTGGTGAGAGACCACAGGGCGGCTATCAGAACCGTGGAGACAGACCACAGGGTGGCTTCCAGAACCGTGGGGACAGACCACAGGGGGTTGGCTATCAGAACCGTGGAGACAGACCACAGGGCGGCTATCAGAACCGCGATGGCAGACCACAGGGCGGTTTCCAGAACCGTGACAGAAATCAGGGCGGCTTTGGCTCCCGTTTCGGAGAAGATAAGGATAAGGACAATACAAGCAGAAATGGCAGCAGAGACAACCGCCGTTCATCTGGAAACAGAGACAACCGTTCATCTGCTTTTGATACCCCGATCCAGACCAAGCCAAGCAGCACCCGTCAGGCAAACAAGAACGCTCATAAGAATGACCGTTTTGACAAGAGAGACAGAGAAGAAGACGGAAAGAAGAAAGCACCAAAGACAGGAAAGGGAGCTTTCATCATGCCACAGCCTAAGAAAGAAGAGGCTAAGGTTGAGGATGTTAAGACCATTACCCTTCCAGAGCGCTTAACTATTAAGGAACTGGCTGATAAGATGAAGCTGCAGCCATCCGTTATCGTTAAGAAGCTGTTCTTAAAGGGACAGATGGTTACCTTAAACCAGGAGATCGACTACGATCAGGCAGAAGAGATCGCAATGGAATTTGACGTTCTCTGCGAGCAGGAAGAAAAGGTAGACGTAATTGCTGAACTTCTGAAAGAAGAGGACGAAAACGAGGCAGATATGGTTTCCAGACCTCCTGTAGTCTGCGTAATGGGTCACGTTGACCATGGTAAAACATCCCTTCTGGATGCCATCCGTCAGACTAACGTAACTGCAAGAGAGGCAGGCGGTATCACCCAGCACATCGGTGCTTCTGTTATTGAGATTAACGGCAGAAAGATCACTTTCCTTGATACACCTGGACATGAGGCATTTACAGCTATGCGTATGAGAGGTGCCCAGTCTACTGATATCGCTATCCTGGTAGTAGCAGCAGACGACGGCGTTATGCCACAGACTGTTGAGGCGATCAACCATGCAAAGGCAGCTGGCGTAGAGATCATCGTTGCTATCAACAAGATCGATAAGCCAAGTGCAAACATTGACAAAGTAAAACAGGAATTGGCTGAATATGAGCTGATCCCGGAAGACTGGGGCGGCAGCACTATTTTCGTTCCTGTATCCGCACATACAAAAGAGGGTATCACAGACCTTCTGGAAATGGTACTTTTAACAGCAGATGTTCTTGAATTAAAGGCAAATCCAAACCGTAAGGGCCGTGGACTTGTGATCGAGGCTGAGCTGGATAAGGGCAAAGGACCTGTTGCAACTGTACTGGTACAGAAAGGTACCTTAAGAGTAGGTGACACCATTGCTGCAGGTGCATGCTATGGTAAGATCCGTGCTATGATGGATGATAAGGGCCGCAGAGTAAAAGAGGCTGGTCCATCCACTCCTGTAGAGATCTTAGGTTTAAATGATGTTCCACAGGCTGGTGAGGTATTCGTAGCAACTGAGAACGAGAAAGAAGCAAGAAGCTTTGCAGAAACCTTCATTTCTGAGAGCAAGAACAAGCTTCTGGAAGATACTAAGGCAAAACTGTCTCTGGATGATCTGTTCAGCCAGATCAAGGCAGGAAATGTAAAGGAACTTCCTCTGATCATCAAGGCAGACGTTCAGGGTTCTGTAGAAGCAGTAAAGCAGAGCCTGACCAAGCTGTCTAATGAAGAGGTAGTAGTAAAGGTAATCCACGGCGGCGTTGGTGCTATCAATGAGTCTGACGTTTCCCTGGCTTCTGCTTCCCATGCCATCATCATTGGTTTCAATGTACGTCCTGATGCAACTGCAAAATCCATTGCAGAGCGTGAGAAAGTAGATGTACGTCTGTACAAGGTCATCTACCAGGCCATCGAAGATGTAGAAGCTGCTATGAAGGGTATGCTGGATCCTGTATTCGAGGAGAAGGTGATCGGTCATGCAGTGATCCGTCAGCTGTTCAAGGCTTCCGGTGTTGGCACCATCGCGGGTTCCTATGTACTGGATGGCAAGTTCCAGAGAGGCTGCAGCTGCCGTATTACAAGAGAAGGCGAGCAGATCTACGATGGACCTTTAGCTTCCTTAAAGCGTTTCAAGGACGATGTAAAGGAAGTTGCTGCAGGATATGAGTGTGGTCTTGTATTCGAGAAGTTCAATGATCTTCAGGAAGATGACCAGATCGAAGCTTATATGATGGTAGAGGTTCCTAGATAGTCTGCTGTATAGAATATAGTTTCGTTTTTGAAAGAAAGGGATCATAATGCGTAAAAACAGCATTAAAAATACAAGGATCAATATGGAGGTCCAGAGGGAATTAAGTCAGATCATCCGTTCTGAGATCAAAGACCCGAGGATCCATCCGCTGACCAGTGTTGTAGCCGTAGAGGTAACTCCGGACTTAAAATACTGCAAGGCATATATCAGTGTCCTGGGCGATGAAAAAGCCCAGGCTGATACGATGGAGGGCTTGCGCAGTTCTGCGGGCTATATCCGCAAACTCTTGGCATCCAATATCAATTTGCGCAATACACCGGAGATTCAGTTTATTTTGGATCAGTCGATTGAATATGGCGTCAGAATGTCAAAGATGATCGATGATCTGAATCAGGGCAACTAAGGAGGATCTTATGCAATTAGATCAGGAACT
>OMGL01001346.1_pt1 | contig 15476 bp, 10 predicted proteins | sample 1645831 | NCBI WGS metagenome assembly OMGL01 (sample SAMN00849301, study PRJEB25192) | human gut metagenome | reverse complement strand
AGGTCCGTTTCCCTAGGTGGGGAAACGGACCTCTTTTGTCTCTGGGCTTGTGGATTGGCGAAGACAATAACCGCTGGCGGCTATTTTGAGTTCCTGATGCGGCGTGTGGCCGTGGCGGTTATTCCGAGGCCTGCGGCGGCGACTGCCGCGAGTGCGATTGCGCTCGGCGCTGCGTCTCCCGTGTTCGCGAGCTTGCCGGCGGTTGTATCTGCTTGTTTGCCGCTGCTCGAGTTCGCCTGCTTGGTGGAGCTTGGCGGGGTATTTTTGCCGGTCGCGGACGAGCCGGTGGGCTGTGCCGTTTCGGCCGGCTGCGCTGAGCTGGAGGGTTTTGTCGTCTCGGCGGGTTTCGTTATCTCGGGCGAGGTGGCCTTGTCTGCCGCGGCCTTTGCCTCTTCGTATGCCTTGCAGGCGTCGTCATAGGCCGCTTGCGCCTTTTCCAAATCGCTAAGGAGCGCATTTCGCTTGGCTATGTCCTCGTCGATGTGGGCTTTAGCTTCCTTTGCCTCACTTTCGAAATACTGAACCTGTTTTTCCTGGCTTTCGAGCCGGCGTTGGTAGTGGTGAAGATCATCTTCACAAGATTCTTCTCGCCTTTCTGCCGCCATGATCTCACTGCGCAACTGCTTAATATGCTCCTTAACAGCTGCGCTGGGCGCCTCGTCGCCGAGCTCCTTGAGTACCTTATCTAATTCTGCCTGAAGGCCGCTTGTCCGGTTGTGGGCCTCATCGTATTTGGCTTGGGCTGCATCGACGTTCGCTTGCATGGCGGGAAGGGGTTCCCTCCGTTTGGCGGCTTCCGTCACCACCATGTCGTGGATCTCTTGAAAACTGGCAATGTCATCATCGATTTCCGCAAGTTTCTCGGGACTTGCGGCGTCTTTTGCGGCCTCGAGGTTTTTGAGCGCTTCCTGCATGGCTGCATACGCTTTGTCTTTTTCGGCGGCCGCATCTTCCGTCTGCAAGGCAATTGCACCGGTGGCGGAGCTGGTTTCTGCCGCGATCGCCGTTACGGGGGCGATTCCCGCGACAAGTGCCGCGGAAAGGGCGATGCCCACAGTTGCTCGTCTTGCTCTTCTTGTGAGAATGTCGTTCATCTCGGCACCTCATTTCAAGGGTCGGCGACTAACTTGGTAGCACTAATGTAAGTATATCAGGCGGTCGACCCGACACTGGCTGGGTGTGCGCGTATGCTCCTCTGAAAACTGAATCCCGTTAGAAATGACGAGTTGTTTACGCTTCTTTTGGGGTGGCGGTACTATCATGGTTCGAATTGAGTGTGAATGATGATAGGGAGCGCCTTTTTATGATTGAGCTGCTCAGGCGTTTTGGTGGCAAGTTTCGCCGATATATGGTGATTGGCCCTGCGTGCAAGTTGATCGAAGTGATCTTTGACTTGCTTACGCCGCTGGTGATTGCCCAGATGATCGATAAAGGTATCGGTGCGCACGACGTGAGTGCCGTCGTCCACTACGGCATGGTGCTCGCCGCCATGGCTGTGATCGGCATCTCGTTTACGCTCGTCTGCCAAAAGATGGCGGCGCTCACCTCGCAGGGTATGGGCACCGACATTCGCGGTGCGCTCTACCAGCACATCAACAAGCTGAGCTATGCCGAACTCGACCGCTTCGGCACGCCGTCGCTCATCACGCGCATTACCAACGACGTCAACCAGGTGCAGCTCGCCGTGGCGCTGGGCGTGCGCATGCTCATCCGCTGGCCCTTCTTGGCCGTGGGCTCCATGGTCGCGGCCCTTGCCATCGACCTTAAGCTCGGCATGATCTTTTTGATTTGCACGCCCGCCATTGGCCTGGTGTTTTGGTTTGTCATGGCGCGCTGCATTCCGTACTACAAGCAGCTGCAGGCAAAGCTCGACCGCATCGCGCTCATTTGCCGCGAGGGCCTTTCGGGCGCCCGCGTGGTTCGCGCCTTCGTGCGCGAGGACCATGAGCGCGAGCGCTTTGCCCAAGCCGCCGATGACCAGGCCAATACTGCCATCGCGGTGGGCAAGCTCTCGTCGATTCTCAACCCCGTCACGTTTCTTGTGATGAACCTAGGCGTGTGCGCCATCCTGTGGGTGGGCGGCATCCAGGTCAACGTGGGCGAGCTCACGCAGGGCCAGGTCATGGCGTTTGTGAACTACATGACGCAGACCCTGACCTCCATCGTGTACGTTGCCAACCTGGTCGTGGTCTTTACCAAGGCGAGCGCCAGCGCGTCGCGTATCAACGAGGTGCTCAATTGCGTGCCGAGCATCACCGACGAGGACAACGAGCCGGTCGCGCTGCCCGAGCCGGGCAATGTCGCTCCAGTTCCTGCGCTGAGCTTTGACCATGCGAGCTTCTCGTTTGGCGCCGGTGCTGCCAACGCCGTCAACGATGTGACGCTGGAGCTGCCGCTGGGCAAGACGCTCGGCATTATCGGCGGTACAGGCAGCGGTAAGTCCACGCTCGTCTCGCTTATCCCGCGCCTGTACGATGCGGGCACCGGCAGTGTGAGCGTGATGGGCTCCGACGTGCGCGCTTGGCCGCTCGACCAACTGCGCCACGTGGTCGCGACCGTCCCGCAGCGCGCGTCGCTGGTGAGCGGCACCATCCGCAGCAACCTGACCTGGCGCGACGAGGCGGCAACCGACGAGGAGCTCTGGGCAGCGCTCGATATGGCGCAGGCCAGCGAGTTCGTGCGCAACAAGCCCCAGGGGCTCGACGCCCCGGTCGAGGCGGGCGGCAAGAACTTTAGCGGTGGCCAGCGCCAGCGCCTGACCATCGCGCGCGCCCTGGTGGGCTCGCCGCAGATTCTGATCATGGACGATTCTGCCTCGGCGCTCGACTTTAAGACCGACGCGGCGCTTCGCCATGCCATTCGCGAGCGCAGCGTGCGCGGTGCCGCCGAGGGCGGGCTGCCGCTCACGACCGTCATCGTGAGCCAACGTGTCTCGACCGTTCGCGATGCCGACATGATCTGCGTACTCGACCACGGCTCGGTTGCAGGCCTGGGCACGCATGACGAGTTGTATGCAAGCTGCCAGCTCTATCGCGAGATTTGCCAGTCGCAGCTGCGCCGCGAGGAACTCGAGGGCCAGCAGGGGAGTGCGACACCCGCGTCCGTTTCAAGTCCCGCGTCCGCCCCGACTGTCCCCGCATCCGTCTGCGCAAAGGAGGGCTGCTAAATGAATCCGTACACTTCCTCCGGTTCGGTCGCCACGATGACGGCAAACGTGTCCGGTAACGATAACCTCAACGACCTGGGCGACGGCCCGCGCCAGCCCGGCGACCCAGAGCGCTATCCCGTGGGCGCGGTGACCCGCCGCCTGATGGGCTACGTCCGTCCGCACCGTATTTCGTTTACGGCGTCGTTTGTGAGCGCCGCTATCTCGGTGATTCTGCAGCTCTACACGCCTATCCTTATCGGCGAGGGTATCGACCTGATCGTTGCCGCGGGCCAGGTGGATTTCGATGCACTGCTGCCGCTCGTTACCAAGCTCGCGATTGTCGTTGTAGGTGCTGCGGCCTTCCAGTGGCTGCAGGGCTATTGCGTCAACCGCCTGTCCTACGAAACGGTGCGCGACATGCGCGTGGAGGCGAGCGACAAGCTCAGCCGCATGCCGCTCAGCTTTATCGACAGTCACGCCCACGGCGACCTTATGAGCCGCGTGGTCAACGACGTCGACCAGGTGGGCGACGGTCTGCTGCAGGGCTTCACCCAGCTCTTTACCGGCGTTATCACCATTGTGGGCACGCTCGCGTTTATGCTTTCCATCAACCTGACCATGACGCTCGTGGTGGTGCTCGTCACGCCGCTTTCCATTTTTGCAGCCGGCGCCATTGCCAAGCTTTCCAATAAGAGCTTCACTGCTCAACAGCGCATCCAAGGCCAGCTCGGTGGCCATGTCGAGGAGTATGTGGGTGAGCAAAAGCTGGTTGATGCGTTTGCCTACGGCCCGAATGCCCAAGCGCGCTTCGACGCGCTCAACGCCGAGCTCTACACCGCGGGCGAGCGCGCGCAGTTTATGGGTTCGCTCTCCAACCCCGGCACGCGCTTTATCAACAACATCATCTACGCCGTGGTGGCCGTGATTGGCTGCGTGGGCGTGATCACGGGCGTGCCCGCGGCGCTTACAGTGGGCGGCGTGCAGATTTTCCTGTCCTATGCTAACCAGTACACCAAGCCGTTCAACGAGGTCACGAACGTCATCACGCAGATCCAGACCGCGTACGCCTCGGCGCGCCGCATGTTTGCGCTGCTCGATGCACGCGAGCAGGAGCCCGACGCGTCGGACGCCGTAGAGCTTGCCGCCCCGCAGGGCGAGGTCGCCTTTGAGCATGTGGACTTTAGCTACGTGCCCGACCGCAAGCTGCTGCAGGATATCTGCATTGAGGCCAAGCCCGGCAAGCGCTTTGCCCTTGTTGGCCCCACGGGCTGTGGCAAGACGACGCTCATCAACTTGCTGCTGCGGTTTTACGATATCGATGCCGGACGCATCGCGGTCGATGGCCGCTCCTCGCGTGACTACACACGGGCGAGCCTGCGCCACGCCTTTGGCATGGTGCTGCAGGATACGTGGCTGTTCGAGGGCACGGTGGCGGACAACATCGCGTACGGTTGCCCCGATGCCACGCGCGAGCAGATCATCGAGGCCGCCAAGCGCGCGCATGCGCACAAGTTTATCGTGCAGCTGCCAGGCGGCTACGATACGGTGATCGGCGAGGACGGCGGCACGTTTAGCCAAGGTCAAAAACAGCTGCTGTGCATCGCGCGCGTCATGCTCACCGACCCGGCGATTCTGCTGCTGGACGAGGCAACGTCGAGCATCGATACGCGTACCGAGCTGCAGGTACAGGCGGCATTCGACGAGCTCATGGCTGGCCGCACGAGCTTTGTCGTGGCGCACCGCCTGTCGACGATCCGCAACGCCGACTGCATTCTGGTGATGCGCGACGGCGAGATTATCGAGCGCGGCACGCACAACGAGCTGCTAGCGGCAGGCGGCTTCTACGCCGAGCTCTACCGCAGCCAGTTCGCCCAGTGAGCAAGCCCGTGGGGCAAATTAATCAATCGACAGACGGTGGTTTACATCTGTCACGTTAGTACTAAGATATTCATCTAATAAATTGCATTAGTGGCTTTAGTTTTGGGGGAAACGAGGCAACGTGACTATGACGTGCTCTTTGGTGGTTAACAGCAAGAGCGGTAATACCAGGATGGTTTCGGGTGCGATCAAGCGCGCTCTACAGGCTGCGGGCGTTGAGTTTGTCCACGCCGCGGCGTTGAGCGACGATGCGGATGCAGATCAGGTTGCGCTCGAGGCACGGGGCGCCTGCGCGGCCGACACGGTGCTTGTCGGCTTTTGGTGCGACAAGGGCGCGTGCACGCCTTCGGTCGCGGCGTTGCTCTCCGCCTTGCACGGTAAGCGCGTCTTTTTGTTTGGCACCTGCGGTTTTGGCGCCGACCAGAGCTACTATCAGCAGATTATCGACCGCGTAACTTCCAATTTGGCCGAGGATGCCGAGCTTGCGGGCTGGGCGATGTGCCAGGGCAAGATGGGCCCCGCGGTCAAGCAGCGCTACGAGGCAATGCTCGAGCAAGATCCCGACAACGCCCGATTTAAGATGCTGCTCGACAACTGGGTTGCCGCGAAGGACCATCCCACCAAGGAAGATATGGATAACATGGCTGCAGCCGCAAAAAAGGCCGTTTTGGGCGAATAACTTCGCCGCTTGCGGTGCCGCGCGTTCAATCGTACAAACGTGAAAGCCTCGAGATTCTCGGGGCTTTTTTCATGACACGAGGGCGCCCCTTTATTGATGGAAGGCCTAATAAGCTGATTGTTCTATGCCCGGATGTGTGCGGAGTGGGATGGGATTTCCGGATGGGTGGGGTTGCGGAAGCTGCGTCCCGGAATTTGCCTTTGGAATGGGATGCGGTTTCCCGTTGAGGGGCTCTGTGGAAACCGCATCCCAGTTTTCGGCCGAGAAATGGGATGCCGTTTCCGGTTGAGGGCCTTGGCGGAAAGCGCGACCCGGAATTTGCCTTTGGAATGGGATGTAGTTTCCGGTTGAGGGGCTCTGCGGAAAATGCATCCCATTTCGCAAGCGAATTCTGGGACACGGTTTTCAGAGGGTTATGGGCTGCGAATTAGATGGGGCTGTCATAAAGCTGCAAAAAGAGGGTTAAAAAAACGGTACTTCCAGCAGTTTATTTTAATGTGGGGGGGGGGTACCATTATTTTAGTTTCGCAAAAAATCGAACCTTCTATGGGGAAGTTGCGTAGGGGGTTAGTCGTAAGTATTGGATAAAGCAGGTCAATTTTGGTAGAGATGACCACTTACGCCAAAATAAGTAGCATTTAGCGACAAAACATTGAAAATAGTGTAGCAAATCGCTATGTTTTTATTACGAAAAGATTCCAAATTGGCTTATTTCGGACTCACTTTTCAAGTGCCTTGCGGTTCCTGTTGAAACTTGCTGACCTTTGGATGGGTCGAATAGGTCCTCAAGGGGGATGAATTATCACTTTGACGGCGCGTAGACTCAAACGATTTATTGCACTTTTGAGTAGCTTGGCGTTCGCGCTTGTCATAGCCCTTGCCGTTGTTTCTTTTGTGCCTCGCGCATTTGGATACACACCCTTTGCTGTGCTTTCGGGTTCTATGGAGCCCGAGCTACCCGTTGGCTCCATGGTGTTTGTTCGCCAAGTTGATTCAACGGATATTGCCGTGGGCGACAATGCGACTTTTTACCGATCGGACGGTGCCGTGGTGACGCACCAGGTGTACGAGATCGACCCTGTGGCGCAGACGATTAGCACGCAGGGAATCGCAAACAAAAATGCAGATGGAACCATCATGCACGACGCCGAGCAGACGCCTTTTTCACGCGTGATCGGTGTCGTTTCTTTTTGTGTCCCTTACCTGGGCTTCGTTAACGCATATTGCACGACGATGCCCGGTTTGCTTGTTGTGGTGGCCGTTCTGGCGCTGCTGATCGCGGCGTCGATAGTGCTCGATCGGATGGTTCCCGACGAGCCTGCGGGCAAGCATACCCGCGTGCATGCGAGGGAGCGGCGTTCATAGCGGCAGGGAAAAGCGTCGGCGGCGGTAGGGGCCGTTGCCGGGGAAAACGATTCTCGAAAGGAAGAGAACGATGGAAAACAAGAAGAAAAAGCGCTACGGCATCATTGCCGCCCTGTTGCTGTTGGTGCTGGCTGCCGGCGTGGGTACCTATGCATGGCTGACGGCGCAGGAGCGCATTGACAACGTGTTCACGGTGGGTAGCTTTGGCCACCCGGAAAACAAGCCTGATCCGACCGATCCCGAGAAACCGGACCCCGATAATCCGAACACTGAAAAGGCCTACCTGTTCGAGACCCAGTGGGTTGCCAACTCCAAGATGGTTCCTGGCGCCACTGTGGCCAAGAACCCCAATGTCGGCATCAAGGCTGGCTCTGATGATGCATACGTATTCATTTACGTAAAGAATGCCATCGTCAAGCCTGGCACCAGCCTTGAAAAGACCCCGTACTTTACGCTCAAAAATACGAAGTGGAAGCCCGTTGAGGGTCAAGTCAAGACCAACCAATCTGACAACTCTGGCAGCCAGTACGTGAGCGGTCTGTTTATGTACTCCAAGAACTCTGCCGCAGAGAACCTGCCTGCAAAGCTCGAAGCCAACAAAGCAGTGCAGGACGTTTATACCGATGAGCTTTTCACTGCCGTGACGATTCCCTCTGACATGAACAACACCGATGTTGTCGAGACTACTACTGAACCGAAACAGGCTCCCACGATGACGGTCTCTGCCTACATCTTTGGCGCGGGCCAGAATGGCACCGAGCAGGGTGAAAATGCTGACGCGCAGAATGCCCTTAAGCAGGCCAAGGAATGGGCTAAGACTCAGGCTCAGGCTTAATCCCTCCCCACCGAGATCCCGACCCGCTCCCCAACCCCTATATTCGGGCCGGGATCTCGGTCCCCCTTTGATCGACGACTGGCGAACGTAATGCTCAACAATCTTTCCGACAATCAGAAACGCACCTTGGCGCTTGCTGCGATGGCGCTGTTGGCCCTGGCGTGCCTGTACGGCACGCTGGCTTTTACCGTTGATATGGTTCCGGCGAACAACGTCCTATCGTTTGGCAGCGTGAAGGTACGAGTCTGCGAATACACCCTCAACGAGCAAGGCGAGGAGATTCCGTTTGAGCCCAACGAGCACGGGGACTATCCCGACACCAAGGCCGGGGGCTCTGACATCAGCCGCATTGTGCGCGTGGAGAACGTCGGCGCGCAGCCTGAGTACGTTCGCGCGCGCCTGCGCATGACGTCGGTGGCGCCCGACGGTTCGAGTGCGGATGCCTCGGGCAACGTTGCCTTTAACGTGAACGCGGGCGAGGGGTCCCCGTGGATCGATGGCGGCGATGGGTGGTACTACTACCGCGGATTGGCCGGGCGTGGCGGCATGCTCGACCCCGGCGCCATGACAGAAAGCCTTATGGACTCGCTGCGCTTTGTGGGCGACTACCACGATGCCGCGCGCGGCGGCTCATTCAGGCTCGATATCGATGTTCAGGCCGTGCAGGCCAAAAACCAGCAGGCAAGCGATGCCGCCCTCGACGTGCTTGACGTCGTGGGTTGGCCGGAGGCGAACTAGCCTATGAAGATCAAGAACATGAACCGAGGTGTGCTTAGCAGGCTGGTTGCCGTCGCGGCAATTGTCCTTTGCTGCGTAATGGCGCTGCCGGCGGCATGCCGAGGATGCGCCCGAGGGCCAAACCGAATTCCACATCAAAAGCGAGGCTGACTTTTTGTCGTGCGTGGCGCTTTCGCGCGAGCGCGACACGCGCGATTGGCACGTCTATCTCGATAACGATATTGAGCTCGATGGTGAGGACATGAAGACCATCGTCTCGAACACGGTCAAGCATCTCTCCTTTGGCAATAAGGAGCATCCCTTTAAGGGCGTTTTCGATGGCCAGAACCACACTGTTAAAGGTCTGGACTACGCCAACAATATGTTGGATCCCGAGCGCGATACGGGCTTTTTTGCCGAGACCGATGGCGCCACCATCAAGAACTTCCTGGTCAAGGATGCCAACATTTGGGCTGACTTCCGCGGCGGCATTATCGTGGGCAAGGCCGTCAACACCCACTTCGAAAACGTTATGGTCATGGAGAGCACCCTGCACGTTACGTGCGCCAACAACATGCTCAACGTTATTACTAACGCGGGCTTTGAGGGTGGATTGATTGCCGGCGAACTCGACGGCTGCACCCTCTACAACTGCGAGGTGCGCGGCGGTCGAGCTGTTCATAACACCACTGCAGGTGTGCAGGCGATCGGTGGCGAGGGTCTGTACATGGCGGCATTTGCCGGCTACGTTAAAAACTCGACCATCGAGTATTGCCGCGTGACGCCTACGCGCAAAGATGATGGCTCGATTGCCGAGACCGACGTCACCAATAAATACGACGTGGCCGTTGGCGCCCTGGGCGGCAACAACGTGTACGCCTCGGGTTTTGTGGGCTGTATGGCAGAAGGCGCTAAAGTCATCGACTGCTTTTCAACGGCGAAATGCTATAGCTATGCCGCGTCGTACGTGGGCGTTATCTCCGTAACGCGCGCTTGGACGGGCGGTCTTGCCGGCCGCATTTTGTCTAAGAGCGGCAACGAGATCACCCGCAGTCATTTCGCCGGTGATTTGAGCTCTCGTCAGTACAATCCCATTGCTGTGATCCCCATTATTCAAAACGATGTGAACCTGGGCGGTATCGGTGCGCGCGCTAACATGGGTGATGCGATTATCACTGATTGCTACTTCAAGCCCAGCGTCAGCCTATCCGGGTTTAGCCAGGGTACGGCAGCCAATAAGAAGATTTACGCCCTTGCGGGTGATGGTACGGTATCCGGTGCCGGATTCGGTCCCTGGGACGACGAACGTTATGTCACGCGTGAACTGTGGGAGCAGCATGACTACGACTTCTGCGCCGGTACCATGCGCTCTACTGCCAATGGGGACAAGCATGCAAACGAATGGGCGATGGACTACAAACTGGAAATCCCCGTACACGGCCAGAGCGTTAAGGCGACGATTGATTTTCCCGGCGCGGGTACCGCGACAATCGAGGCGACCAAGCTTGGTGTTGATCAGGCGACCTCGGATCCGTATACCTTTGCCGTGAGTGCCGTGCTAGCAGGAACGGCTCAGGGCTTGGCCCAGGGCGATACGTCGGTAACGTTTAAGCAGGATACCTCCGCAAAGCCTGAGGGGCTGAGCGAGGCGAACGACGGCTACCGCTTTATGGGCTGGTTCCGCGAGCCCGGGGTTAAAGTGAACCGCATCGATCATGACAACAGCTGGTTTGACGGCAAGACCGATGCCGATGCTGTGGCTGCTGGCAAGCAGGTCCAGAAGAGCGAGGCACACGACAAACCGTTGACCTATACTGCCGATAACAAGAAAGTGCCCAAGGCTTTTGAGGGCAATGACCTCTTTATCGCTTCATACGAGGCGCAGGTGCTGTTCTATAACGTTAAGGGCGAGACGCTTGATTGGCATAACGGCGATAAGCACGACAAGTCAGTTGATTGGTATCGCTACGGCGTGGATGTGACGCCTGCGGCTCCTGCAGACCGCGAGGGGCTTTCCGACAGCGCAACGTTTATCGGCTGGACCTCGCAGCCGAACGACGATAAGAGCATGAATGGCGCCTATGCTGCCATTACCTCAGATCAGCTGGCTGATTTGAAAAACAAGGGAGTATTCTATCCCGTGGGCAGCGAGATTGCCGTGGTCGGCCCCACCGACTTCTACCCGGTGTACAGCGACTACGTGTCGAACATCATAACTGTGTTCGAGGGCAATGAGCAGGATGCGCTCGATGATGTGTCCCAGCGCGACGGCGTGGGCAAAACTCACGTTAAGGTTGAGACTGCAGAAAATGGCACAAGTGCGTATACCGTGCAGGTGCTCGACGTATCCGGCAAAGCTATATCCGAGGACGGCAAGCTGCCCGACGGCTATCGCTTCTTGGGTTGGTATGAAAACAAGGGAACCGAGGATGCCCCGCTCGAGGTGCGCGTAAGCCGCGATCCGAGCTACAAGCTCCCCGACAGCGTGGACCTGACGGTTCCGCATACCTATACCGCACGCTTTGAGTACCGGGTGGACTATTACGTCAAGTCGATGACGAACGACGCCTATAAGGATTCTAGACTCCTCTGCTCTGTGTGGAACGGGTACCAAACCTCGTTTAACGAGCGGGTCGGATCGAGCTACGTGCGAGAGAATATCGTGCACTGGGGTCCCGAGCACGTCTATCACGGACTGAAGGAAAACTATAAGGGCGAATGCAATGAGGGGCGCTTTGGGGCAGAGACGCTCATCGTTGCGCCTTTGAAAGCGTATTCGCATACGGTCAAAAACGATACAGGTGCGGATACCCGGAAAAATGTCATTGCCGATACGGATTTCCCGGGTTCGGGCACACTGGATGACGAGTGGGTCGCAGGAGCGCTGAAGTTTTACTTTAGGCCGGCGAGTAAGCGATACCATTTAAATTTCTGGACCCTCGAGCGCCAAGGCGGGTGCTGGACCTGCGTGGGCAACCCCGTTCAGAGCGAGATTGGCATCGATTCGGAGTATTACATGCGTGCCATGGTGACGACAAGTGTCAGCTTTTATGGCAAGGACGATGCCTCGGTTAAGAGCGTCACGCGACGTTATGAGGCTCCGTTGCTGCTGGACTCCGATAGCACCTACACCTATAAATATCCGTTTATCCATACCGAGCAGACGGTAGACAACACGCCCGAGCACGGAAAGGAGGGTGACGTCAATCCCAACCTGACACTCGAAGCCTCTCCGACCGATGATCAAATGGACAATGTGCCGGGTCATAAGTTCTTGGGCTGGATTTCGACCGCCGAGGTTCAGAAGGACTCTGACGCCTGGAACTATATTTACGATGTCGAGGGCGATCCCTTCACCACTTCTGACCCGGATAAGGCCGAACCGTATCTGGTGAAACCAGATTTCAAGGTCACCCAGTACCAGGATGCCTATCCGGTGTACGCGAAGTACGATGTTAGGTACACCACCAACCTGTATCGCGCAGGTTTTAAGGGCACAGACAAGGTCAATGTGCCTAGGTACGACATCGCTCCCGTTATCAACGCGGACACCGATCCTGCTACGGCAACAGTGACCCCCGATGTTACGAGGCCGGTTTATAAAACAGGCGGCGAGCTGTATAAGTTGCAGAAGGTCGAGATTGAACTTCCGAACGGCGAGATCAAGACGCTTCCCTACGATATGGAGCATGGTACTTGCTCTTATCCGGTGGAACCTGGCGGAGCCTATACATTTGTGGCGTACTATTCGCCGTTGGCGGTTGTGTACCATCTCAATGCCAAAGATGTGGATGGCAAGGTAGCCCAGAAGGACGATACGCTCGGCAACCTTAATGGCGGCATCCCGAAGCCTACTTATGACGTCCGCACTATCGATGCGGAAACACGTGCGTTCAACGTCTTCGTGGGCTGGACGGAAACCAAGCCGGCTGCTGGCAGCGGCTATGTCGTTTGGTCGGACGGCCTTCCCATGGTGAATAAAAACACCGTGGTCAAGGCGCCGATGGAACTATATCCGGTTTATCGCCCCAGTGCGGTCAAGGTCACATCGAATATCGAAGAGAATCTGGAAAACTCCGATTCCGTACGCTTCCTTTCGCGCACCGACTCTGGCGATCAGATCTCGCTGCAGGCAAATGCTGCACCCGAGGTTGTCGGCAAAGACGGCACCAAGTACGACTTTGTCGGCTGGTCGAGCGACTATAAGGGCAACGATAGCTACACTCTTATGACAAGGGACAAGACTTATTTCCTCGATGGCAACGAACCGTTCCGAGAGGTTACATACACGGCGATCTACAAGCCCACGCCGCTTAAAGTGCGCTATCACGATACCGAAGGCAACGTCATTTACACCGCTACGGTAAACCCGAACGATACGGAGGATCTGCGTGGCCAGGATGGCAATGCCGGCTTTGTTCAGACGATCGAAGTGCCCACGATGGACGAGAACGGCAACCCGGTCTATGACAACAAGGGTGAACCCGTCATGGAGCCAAAGGAAGTGGCCTATGATTCCGGAGCCCACTTCGCAATCGTCGCATTCCTGGGCGAGCGAGCGGATAGCAGCTTGAAGGAGCTGTTCTTGGAGTGGCAGTGGGTTAATGGCGACAAAGCTGTGGCGTGGAGCGATTTCAAGGGTAATCCAGTTAAGACCAACATGGATTTGTATCCGGTGACGTATAAGGTCGTCGCTAACGACACATCGGACGATGCGAGCCCTAAGAATGTGACCGGGCAGCTCAAGTGGTTGCTTGATCCCAATGCCGCGAACACGATAGATGACAAGAGCGATAAGGCGCCGTTCAAGGCTTGCTTTGCAAAGCCCTTCATGGGCACGCAACTGACGGTGCACGTTGACCGCGTGGGCTATGGTCTTCCTGGCCAGACTCCTGCGCCTGTCAACGGGAAGTATGTCTCGCTTTACAGTTCGGGTTCAGGCGAGGGCTCGTTTGAGCTGACGAATCGTTTGGACTACAAGCTCACGGGCGACGGCACTCAGAGCGACGGCAATGCGGTGTTCGATTTCGCCGCCACGCATACGCTCAAGATCGTCAAGCAAACCCAGGATAGCTGGGCGAAGGGCAAGACGTTCCGCTTCAAGGTTTCCCGGGCCGGCATGGACGGCAACGCCTTGGAGGAGCGCACGGTTGAGGTAACGGTGTCATCGGATGCGCAGCTGAAGGACGGTTCCGCCTGGTACTCCGGCGCTATCGAGCTTGCGGTCCCGGCGGGTATCTACACCGTCGAGGAGGACTCAGCGTGGGCATGGCGCTACAGCAACCAAATCGGCGTCCCTGGCAAGCAGCCGGGCGATAAGGCGCAGGCGACTATCTCCGCTGCATCGAGCGCGAACGATGCCACGTTCACCTGCACGAACACGCGCGTGAACGACAAATGGATCGACGGCAGCAATCGTGCCCATAACGTTTGGAGCAACGGCAACGTAGCAAAGAAGGAGGATTAGCATGTCCAAGCGCAAGCGCATCATCGCCTTGCTGGCGGGGGTTATCCTCCTGGCCGGTACGGCAGGCACGTTGGCCTGGCTTTCGGTTACGGGCGTGCTGGTCAACCAGTTCGGCATCGGGTCGGTGACGCCATCGGTTCAGGAAACGCTCAACGGCAAAGTGAAAAGCGATGTCAAGGCGAAGAACACGGGTACTGCGCCCGCCTATATTCGTGCTGCAGTGGATATCTACTGGCAGGACCAGGATGGCGCACGCCTGTGGGATGAGCCGAAGGAGGAGCCGAAGGGTGAGGCGGATTACGAGATTGCGTGGAGCGTGGCTGATGCCTCGGGCGCGAACTCGGCTTATAACTGGGTTAAGGCGAGCGACGGGTTCTATTACTGGACGTCGCCCGTCGCTCCCGGCGCGGAAACCGGCGTGCTCATTAATAGGGTTACCGAGCTCAAGGCAACCGAAGGTCGCAATCTTGTCGTGGATATCTCCACTCAGGCGGTCCAGGCGACGCCCGATGAGGCCGTGCACGATGCATGGGGTTGCTCGGTCAAGAATGGCGTGCTGGTGCCGCCGCATGGAGGTGCGTAAGTATGGCGTTCTCGATTCGCAAAGGTGTTGCGCGCTCCTTGCATTGCGTAGTCGCGGCTATTTTCTGCATGGTCGCGCTCGCCGTTCCTGCCCGCGCGTTTGCCGACACTCCCGCGATTGCCTATGACGGAAATGCGTGCCAGCTGACGGTATCGGGGGCGACGGGCTCCTCGGGGGAGTCCGATCTGTTTCCCACCTTTAAAGATCTAATGCCCGGCGATGTGCGCGAGCAGCAGATTGAGGTTCGTGCCACGGGTGTAAAGTCCCAGGTACGCGTGTTTGTGCGGGCCGTTGTCGATCACGAGACGGCATACCAGCTGTCGCCCATTACCTTAACGGCGTCGGTAGGCGATGCGTCTGCAGGCTGGCTCCAGACGGGAACGCCGGGCAGCGTGTTTGCCTACCCCACGCAGGTCGCAACGTTTACGAGCGATGGCAGCACGGTGCTTAATTTGCAGCTAAACGTTCCGACATCGGTGGGCGACGAGGTTGCCGACGCAAACAAGACCATTCGCTGGGAAATCACCGCCGAGGACGATGGCGAGAAGATCCCCATGCAGTCTGCTGACAGCAAGAAGCCCGGTTTGCTTGGTCTGGTGGCAACAGGCGACAACACGCTCACGTTGCTTTTGGTGTTGCTGACACTTGCAATCATCGCATTTATAGCCGCGCTTCTTTTGTCCCGGAGGGATAAGCGCTAGGTTCATCTTCTAAACGCAACGCCCTCCCGGGCGGCAGGCACGAAGCTCCCTGCTCTACAGTCCTGCGCAAGACGAAGGCCACATTAAGTGGCCTTCTTTGCGT
>OMGL01001344.1_pt1 | contig 15507 bp, 12 predicted proteins | sample 1645831 | NCBI WGS metagenome assembly OMGL01 (sample SAMN00849301, study PRJEB25192) | human gut metagenome | reverse complement strand
TTATATGCAGCGGTGCAATCTCGTTGTCTTCTGTCGCTGACTGGTAACCGGGCTTCTGCTAATCGGTCTCAACCCCTGAAGCAACTCTCACGTATTGTTTGAAATAGAGTATCTTCCGACTAATACTCCCTCTACGCTTCGATTCATCGGAATGGGATGACCCTCCCACGATGGTTAGGCAAACTCACTTTTCCTTTTTGGGGAAAGAGCACCCGTTGATCATGGCTTGCCATAAATGCATTGCATTTGCAAAGTTATAACATTATTCTGTAAATCAATATATAAATGGAAGACATTTGAGTTTATTTGACTGTAAAGTGTCGTCACACTAACAAAACTTCGGGTAAAGATGCTACAGGATTGCATGGAGCATCATAGAAATTCTATGTGTAAAATACGGTCAACTCAAACAGTTTGTTTACGCATTGTTTACGCAAGGCAAGAAAAAAGGAGTTACGAGATTCGTAACTCCTTGATTTTGAAAGTGGACCAGCCTGGGCTTGAACCAGGGACCTCCAGATTATGAGTCTTTTTGTGTGGTGTTTCATGTAATTACATGGGATGTAAATATGCTGATAATCAGCGATTATTGGATTTTGTGGTTTGCAGGAAAATACGTACATTTGCGGTAGTTTTCATGCGAAAAGGTCACCTGAAGGTCACCAAAATTGGCGAAATATCACTTGTAAGTTAACGCATTATGAGGAAAGAAGGAACGGATAAGGTCACCGGAATGGCCAAAGAGGAAGTAAAACCCTCTTCGAGAGGCGAGAAATGCCTTGCAAAATTTACCGCTGCGAATGGCAACGTATATGGTTCGTTGACTCTTGACATACGAAAAGCAGGAGATTACTCGCAACCGCTTCCTGTTGCCGTGCGTGTATGTCATGCCGGACAGAAAGTGTTTCTTCGTTTGGGCAAAACGTACACCATGGAAGAATGGTTGGCTCTCTGTGATTATGAGAAAAGTGGCCGCCGTATTCAACTGACAGAGAGAAACGACATGAAGAATCTGATGGATAGAGTGGAGCTTATAGCCAATCAACTTATTTCAGAAAACAACTTCTCTCTTCGTAAACTACAAGACAGATTCCAAGGTAGAAAGGATGATGACAGCACCATTATTACGGTGTGGGATTCATATATCCAATCTAAGACCAATGAGGGCAAAGCTGGTTCTGCTCGTTGTAGCAAGGATGTGCGCAACCGTTTTGTAAAAGACTTGGGAACAGATGTATCCTTTGCTGATATTAACAGGGAGTTTATCATAAAGTGGGTGAGAATCATGAAAAAGAACGAACTGAGTACCACCACTATTGCCATCGCGCTTCGTAGCCTGAGAACCATTATCAATATGTGTATCTCAAATGGTCTGATGAAAGGGGATACCAAAGAGATGTTCAAAGACACAGGTTACAATAAAGCCCAAAGCCGCAAGCATGAGTTTCTTGATGTGGCTACCATGCGTAAACTTTATGACTTCTGGAAAGCTGACGAGGCAAAAGACAAGGACGGAAACGAGTTATTCCTTGGGCGGGAGAAGTATGCCATATTTCGCGACCTTGGATTATTCCTTTTTATGTATTTAGGTGATGGGCAAAACCTTGCCGATACTCTCCGTCTGACTTATGATGAACTATACTATGCCACTCATGGCAAACAACTGCGTTTTCTTCGGCACAAGACTCGTGAGCGAAATGAGAGTGCCAGTGAAGTGATATTTCCCGTTACCCCTGAAATACAAGAGATACTTAACCGATACGGTAATGTCCCTAAGCTCGGAAGGCGAGTATTCCCCATAATGAATGAGCTTCTTTCGCCCGAACAAGAAATATGGGTTATCCAACGCTACAATAGATATATACGTGAACACATGGCCAAAGTTGCCAAGCTGTTGGAAATGGAGCAAATGCCATCACCGACTTGGGCAAGGCATAGCTTCGCCACCAACCTTAATAATTCAGGAGTTGTACCTTATAAATACATAAGCGACAGCATGGGACATAGTGGTGGCGGTGACATTACTTCCAATTATATCGGTGCTTATCCTCTTGCAAAAATGCTGGAGTATAATCATTATTTACTCAATGAGAAACCCAAGGAGGCTACCCCGGTTGTAGATAAGAAAGCCTTGCTTGAGATGCTGAAAGGTTTGAGTGAAGAGGAGCGGATGGAGTTAATAGCTAATTTATCTGACTAATACAATCCGTTTATCACAAGAATACTAAATGAATTACCGCAAAAACGCGGAACAAAACACCGCAAAAACACCGAATGAAACGCCGCAAAAAAATGGATTGAATTACCACAAAAAGCACGAATTAGCAATGTAATTTGCAGAAAATGTGTATCTTTGCCATTGAAAAAGTATATTATATGAGTTATTATAAAAGAACTGCCGATGCCCTGCTGCAAGATTTACTGGATGCATTTGGGGCAGTATTGATAGAAGGTCCCAAATGGTGCGGTAAAACCACTACGGCATCTCAACTTGCCAATAGCATCTTGAGAATGCAAGACCCAAGTATGCGTGAGGAGTATTTAGCCACAGCTAAAACCAAGCCATCCATTCTGTTAAAAGGAGATACGCCTCGTCTTATTGATGAGTGGCAAGATGCTCCAATGTTGTGGGATGCGGTACGAACAACTGTTGATGACCGCCAAGTCCCCGGACAATTTATACTCACTGGTTCCAATGCTGTTGACAAATCTCAAATACATCATTCTGGAGCTGGTCGTATTGCCCGATTGCGTATGTTGCCTATGAGTTTGTGGGAGTCGCAAGAATCTACGGGTGAAGTTTCATTGAAAGAACTTTTCAACAATCCTGATTATGATATTGACGGTAAAATGTCTAAGATGACCGTCGAAGACCTAATCTTTGCTGCATCCCGAGGTGGATGGCCGGCTTCCTTGTTGGCTCGTACTCCAAAAGCTCAATTACTTGTGGCAAAGAACTATGTTCAAACCATTTGCTCTGACGATGTTTCCGGCATTGATGGAAAGAAAAGAGATGCCAAACTGACCAGCATGATACTTCGGGCATACGCTAGGAATGTTTCGACATTGGTCAAGAAAAAATCTCTTTTGGATGATGTAACCTCGTCTGGCGAAGTAAGTTGCCACATAGATACATTTGATGATTATGTTTCGGCTTTGGAAAAACTATTTGTTATCCAGAACATAAGTGCATGGTGTCCTGCCATAAGAAGCAAGACCGCTATCAGAAGCAGTGTAAAACGATGCTTCTGTGACCCTTCTATACCGATTGCCCTTTTGGGGTTATCTCCAGAGGCATTAAGTATGCAGCTTAGGACGTTTGGATTTATCTTTGAGCAGATGTGTATTCGTGACCTAAAGGCGTACACCATTGATTTAAATAGTCATGTATCTTACTACCATGACCGATACGATTTGGAAGCGGATATAGTGCTACATTTGGAGGATGGGCGATATGCTTTAATAGAGTGTAAGCTCGGTAGTAGCGAAATTGATGAAGGATCTAAACACTTACTCGAACTCAAAAGGCTCATACAGGAGCACAACAAAACGGAAAAACAAGTACCTCTTCGGGAACCCGATTTGCTTATTGTTATGACTGGTGGAAGCATGGCTTACACTCGTCTTGATGGAGTAAAGGTTATTCCGTTGGCGTGTCTTAAGGATTAACCAATCACCACATTATTTATATGGATGATGATATGAAGGAATTTCACCATGAAGACTATCCCAGTCAATCGGAAATGCAGGAATGGCTTGAGGCGAATCGGGAAATCTATTCAGACTTTAAGGGCAAGATTCAATCAGTCTTAAGGAATCCGTTGTGTGATAACTACAATGAACTGATAGACGATGAAATGGCCACGCTCCAAAGCATAATCTTGGAGATTATGACCACAGAAGAAAATGCCGATAAGATAATTGACAGATTTGCCAATACCATAAAAGATGGAAATGTGTCCGCTTGTTGTCTGTATTGCTATTTGGAACTGGATAATGGGGTTGAGGAAATAGAAAATGCCATGACCAACTTTGAGCAATCTGAGGATGCAAAATATATCAAAGATGGTATTCATACCTATTTAGAGGACAAGAAACGTGAAACTCAGGAGGCGGTCAACAAGGAATTGAATTTACTGAGTTTGCGCCGCTGGCACTATGACCATCCCGAAGACTATCAAGAATTCACAAATCTTTTTGCCAAAGCATACGAAGGTGACATGACTTTCGTTCTTAAAGGTATTACTTACTTGACTGAAATGCTATCACTCAATGGAATTAAAGGCATTGCAGAATTGCTTGAAAGTCTTTGTCCCGGAACAGAAAGCTACAATAAAGCCCAATTCGCAAGCAACCATCTGCAAGTCCATGAGAAACTGACAACCTTGTTCGATTCTACATTTAATCAAGAGGCTACGAAACAGAAGTTACTGCATAACAATCCTTTCATGTGCAGTGCGTTCTACTGGATGATATTTGACGATGGTTTTGTTAAGGTGGCAGATTTACTTTCTAAAACAATGATGGATGAGAGCTCCTCCGTCTGGCAGAAAGGCTTTGGAGGAGAATTCGTAAGGTCTTTAATGCTTGCCAGCCTTGACAAAGCGGCTTATACCAAAGGCGCATGGAAGTCTATGGGTAAAAATGGTGTAGCAAAAGAAGTGGTCAGCTCCACCTTACAAGAATCCAAAGGTCGGCGTGGACGCAAGCAAGCCTGTGTCCTGCTTGAAGAAATGCTTATACAACCTCATGTGGAACTTCTTGCCAATGAGATACAGATAATACTCACCGAATGGATGGAAACAAATGGTACAGATTCCGTTCTTGCCTATATCTTTGCTGCGTTGGCTAATGGTGGCTTGCTTAATGACTCTTATAATTACCGAACTTTCCATACTGCCATTTTGGAGAAGTTCCCGTCTCTTGGATTCAAATCTGGCTTTGACTGGGCAGAAGCCCTTTATAATGCCATTATCAATGAACATGACTATGATTATAATTTGAATTTGTCAGAAAGAGCCATTCAAATTGGAAAGGAACAAGCGAAGTTGATAGGCATAAGACTGCGCACTCTGCTTTCCCCTGATGTATATTGATTCCACCATAAACGCTTGATTAGTTAAAAAGAAACGCTATCCTGTTAAAAGCACCTCGGCAGAAATTGACACGATTTTTACCGAGGTGCTTTCTTTGTGTTCCATAGTAATTTCGCAGCATAATCATTTAAACAACATATTATGCAAGGAAGTTTTATCATGTTACAGAAGGATGACCTCAAGCAGGTTGTTTCCGAATTGGTGGAAGAGTTGGTAGGAAAGAAACCCCAATCCGATTTGACATCAGAAGAGAGTGACGAATACTATACGCGCGACCAAGTATGTGAACGTCTTCACATCACCTACACCACTTTGTGGCGTATGCAGAAAGAGGGCATTATCATCGTTCACAAGTTAGGTGGGCGTAACCTTTACTCAAAAAGGGAGATTGTTTCACTTGTGAAATCAAAAGTACAGGGCCACGGTTGTAGTGAATTGAACGTATAATCCCAAGAGAAACAATATGGAAGAATTATACATTCGGGTAGGTACCACCATATATAAGGTAGTGCAGCAGCCATTGGCCGATGGCACAACAGTCATTCGGCGAATACAATGGAGCTTTGGTACAATCCGGCAAGATTACGGCAAAGACAATATTCCTCCCATCACAAAGTATAATGGCTTTTGTACAGTGCCGAGCCATACTAACTACCAAAAGGAAATCGCTGGCTTTTACAATCTCTATGAACCAATTGACCACGTTCCGACAGAAGGTGATTTCCCCGATATTGAGAAATTGCTGCATCACATCTTTGAGGAACAATACGAATTAGGAGTGGACTATATGCAATTACTCTATACGCTGCCTACACAGAAATTGCCCATACTCCTATTGGTATCAGAGGAACGTAACACAGGCAAGACCACATTCTTGAATTTTCTCAAAAGTATCTTTCAAGACAATGCCACCTTTAATACAAATGAGGATTTTAGGAGCCAGTTCAATGCAGACTGGGCTGGCAAACTTCTTATTGTGGTAGATGAAGTTTTACTGAGTCGCAGGGAAGATTCCGAAAGGTTGAAGAATCTCAGCACTGCCCAAACCTACAAAGTGGAAGCTAAAGGAAAAGACAGGCAGGAGGTGAACTTCTTTGCCAAATTCGTACTCTGCTCCAATAACGAACTCTATCCCGTTATCATAGATCCGGGAGAAAATCGCTATTGGGTACGCAAAATCCGTCCGCTCGAAAGTGATGACACCAATTTCTTACTGAAGCTCAAAGAGCAGATACCGGCATTTCTCTACCATTTACAGCACCGTCCCCTATCCACCATCAAGGAAGGGCGTATGTGGTTCAATCCAGCTCTCATTAGGACTGAGGCTCTTGACCGCATCATTCAGTGTAACCGCAATCATACGGAGTTGGACATGGTGGAACTGATACGCGATATTATGGAAACGCAGCATGTGGACAAATTTTCTTTTATTCCACAAGATTTGATTCCTCTATTGACAATGAACGGGGTTAAGGTGGAGCAATGGCAAATACGAAAGGTGGTTAAAGATGTCTGGCGGCTTGTTCCGGCACACAATGCGCTTACCTATCTCACTTACCAGTGCGATTATGGCAAACCGGGACGAGTATCAGCTATCAGCAGGGTTGGGCGTTTCTATACGGTGACCAAAGATTTCATAGATTCTTTAGGAATGTAACCTTATATTGAGCCGTTGAATTGTTGAGGATAACAAATTAGTATTTGATATTCAAACAAATACAATTCAACAGCATCTCAACAAAAAGCATAACTGGGCAAAAGAGAAAGCTGTTTTTCTTTTCACCAGCCATTTCTCTCAACAATTCAACATTTCAACAATTCAATCTCGTATGATGACTATACAAGAAGTAAAGACAATCCAAATATCCGCCTTCCTCGCAGACAAAGGATATGAGCCTATAAATAAGAAAGGTACTAGGTGGTGGTACTTGTCGCCACTGCATACTGAGCAAACCGCTTCATTCAAAGTTGATTTGAACAAAAACTTGTGGTACGATTTCGATGCGCCCATACAGGTTACACAATAAATATCTCTATGGCAAGAGATTAGGTTAGAGTTCAACAGACCTATCCTCAACGACTTAGCTGGAGGGGAAACCCAAAGGTGACAGAAGCATGTCGGTAAAGCCGTTAGTCAGCTAAATACCAAGCTGCGACTGCATGGCAAGAGGAAAAGACAGACACGAGGATGAAGCCTGATTGGTTGAACGATAGTTCTGCGGCACACGTGCCAGCCCCGACGAAAGGTATTTGATTAACGTCGGGCTGAAGCCCCCCATGTAAACCGAAGTTACAACGGGGCAGGAACTGGCTTCAGAGCAACCGCAATAAGCGGAATAGAACGTAAGTCGCATCCGACAGTCAGTCGCGCCAAACAGTTATTGTGATAGCAAATGGGGATTCCCTAAATCAGAACGCCGCAAGGCTATGGGCATAAGGCTCTGAATATCTGACATGGGAACGGAGCTTCCGTAGTAGTCCGAGCAAGGGAAAGCCTTGTACATGGCGAAGGGAAGCAGTTAGATAACTTAATACAAATAATGGAAAATGTGTGAGACATTATGAGAAGTCCTGAGCAAGTATTAAAAGCTTTAAACAAGCATGGTAAAGTTTCGGATTACAAGTTCGAAAGGCTGTACCGTATCTTATTCAATGAGGAGATGTTTCATGTTGCTTACCAGCGTATTTACGCCAAACCTGGCAACATGACACCCGGTACGGATGGAAAAACCATCAACCGGATGAGCCTTCAAAGAATAAACAAGGTCATTGCATCTCTAAGGGATGAGTCTTACAAGCCAAATCCGGCAAAGAGGATATACATACCCAAGAAAAACGGGAAGAAAAGACCGCTTGGGATTCCTTCTTTTGAGGACAAACTTGTACAGGAGGTAGTGCGCATGATTCTCGAAGCCATCTATGAAGAGGTGTTTGCAAACACCTCGCATGGATTTAGGCCAAACAGAAGCTGCCACACCGCACTGACCCATATCCAAAAGACATTCACAGGTACAAAATGGTTTGTGGAGGGAGACATCAAAGGATTCTTCGACAACATAGACCATAATGTATTGATTGCAACTTTGCGGAAACGGATTGACGATGATAGATTTCTAAGGCTCATTCGCAAGTTGTTGAATGCAGGATATATTGAAGACTGGAGGTTTCATAATACAAACAAGGGAACCCCACAAGGCGGTAATATCAGTCCTATACTGGCCAACATTTATCTTGACAATCTTGACAAGTATATGGAAGAATACGCCCTACGCTTCAATAAGGGAAAAGAAAGACACATCACCAAAGAATACAAGCAACTCAGCGGTAAAATGCAAGGCATCCTTAAAAGTATCAAGAACATACAAGATGCAGATGCCAGATTACAGCTTAGGGATGAGTATGTGAAACTGAGACGCGAAAGGCAAAAGATTGAGAGCAGAGACAGTATGGATGAAACATACAGAAGGTTTAGATACGTAAGATACGCAGATGATTTTCTCATAGGGGTTATCGGAAGCAAGGCTGACTGCGTTAAAATCAAGTCGGACATTACCAACTATATGGAAGAAAACCTCAAGTTGGAACTGTCGCAGGAAAAAACATTGATAACAAACGCACAAACGCCCGCGAAATTTCTTGGCTTCGAGGTTTCCGTTCGTAAGTCCGATGCTGTCAAGCGGAACAAGAACAATGTGCCAGCCCGCTATTACAACGGTAAGATAGTCCTAAAGGTCGCCATCGAAACGGTGCGGAACAAACTGGAAGAATACAGTGCCATCAGATACAAGGTCGAAAATGGCCGACAAGTTTGGTTTGCAAAATTCAGAGGCAATCTTATGAAGAAGAAAATCGAGGACATAGTGGCGGCATATAACTCTGAAATCAGAGGGTTCTACAATTATTACTGCATTGCCAATAACGTGGCATACGCACTCTCAAAGTTTGGATACATCATGGAGTACAGTATGTACCATACCATTGCAGCAAAGACCAACAGCACTGTAAGCAAAGTCATTGACAAATATAAGATTGGGAATGATATTATAGTGCCATATCAAGATGCAAAAGGTAACTTACGGCACAGAAAGTTCTATAATGAGGGATTCAAACGTAAACCGCCAATGTACTATACGGAGGTAAACGACTTATCCTACACAATCGCAATTCCACAACCGACGCTGACCGAGCGATTGGAGGCGAGAACATGTGAATTATGTGGAAAAGTCGGGCCTGTAGTCATGCGTCATGTCAGAAAGCTAAACCAGCTTAAAGGAAAGACTGAATGCGACAGGCTGATGCTTGAAAAGCATAGGAAGACATTGGTCGTCTGTGAAAAGTGCTATGCCAAAATACACAACCATGCTAAATAAAGTCATGTTATCAACGGAGAGCCGTATGCGTGGAAACATGCAAGTACGGTTTGGGGGCAGGTACGGGAAAACCTACCGCCGAAAGGCGGCAAGGCGTCCTGTACCGAGCCTACGATTGGGCAAGGGAGGTAACATCATTGATTTGGCTATGGTTCTGTTTCACACGCAAAACATTTCAGAAGTATTGTACAGAATGAGCCATTCAATTATCATGCCAGCACCACCTGTCAAACTGGTAAGTTCCAGTAAGACACCTTCATTTAAGGATATTGAAGTAAAAGAACTGGCGCATCCAGCTCTACTGAATTACCTTTTGTTAAGAGGAATTGATTCAGTTATGGCTAAAAGTCAGTGCTTGGAAATACACTACAAAAGTTGTGGCAAGAACTATTTTGCCATTGGATTCAGGAATGATGCTGGTGGCTATGAACTACGTAACCCATACTTCAAAGGTTGTATAGCCCCGAAAGCAATAACCACCATAATAAACCACGAAGCAAAGTGTCACGTATTTGAAGGGTTCGTTGACTACCTTTCCTATCTCACTCTTTATGGCAAATGCGATGCAGTGGTGCTCAACTCCATCGTAAACATTCCACATGCCCTGTTCGTCCTTAATGGCTATTCAGATATATACTGCCATCTGGATAGTGACCAAGCCGGACAGATGGGAACTCAACAGATAGTAATGGAATTGGGCGACAGGTGTACCGATGCGGCAAAGGAATATGATGGATATAAAGACTTCAATGAATATTTAATGAGCAAACTAACATAAGGGAAAAAGAATCTGCTCTGCGGTTAGTGACAGAGGCTTGGGTGCGTGGATGACAGGGCTTGCCCTGATATAGCCCACTATAACTACACGCTTCGCTTCCGTAGTTGTGGGCTCTCCCGAGGGGCTGGGCGTTGCCCCGTCCCACTCAGGACGCTGCCCTGAGAACCCGGCAAGGGCTGTCAGCCCTATGCAACCCGACCAAAGAGTGCCCCTCTCTTTGGGAACTCCGCTTAGTGGCTTCCACCCCTAAGAACCCGGAGCAGGAAGTGACCCTCTCCCTGCACCCACCGATTAAGGCTCTGCCCTAATAACCCATTGTGAAACCCGAATAAAAGTAAACTTATGGCACAGAAGACATCCATCAATATCAAGCCCTGCAACATCGGCAGCAGCGAACCCCATAACAGGCGGACAGCAGAATACCTTGCCCGTATCAACAAAGAAAAGTTCTATATACGCATTGACCTCATGTCGCAGAATGAAGCATGGGTAGCACCTGACTTTGGCAATACATCACTCACGGAACGCTACAATCAGATAGCTGCAATGGTCAAGGAAAAGACAGGTCGGGCGATGCAGACCAAAGACCGTGAACGGGTGAACAAAAAGACCGGGAAGGTGACCATTGTTCGTGGCAGCACTCCGCTCAAAGAGGGCGTGGTAGTAATCAAGGAAGATACCACTATGGAACAGTTGCGGCATTTTTGTGAGGTGTGCAAGGAACGCTGGGGTATCACACCCCTGCAAGTGTTCATCCACCGTGACGAGGGGCATTACAGCAATCCCGAAGACATTACCACTTGGAAGCCCAATCTTCATGCCCATATCGTGTGGGATTGGATGAACCACGAAACAGGTAAATCCTACAAGTTGGACGAGAAAGCCATGGGCGAGATGCAGACACTTTTGGCTGAATGCTTGGAGATGGAAAGGGGCATCTCAAAAGAGCTTACAGGCAAGACGCATTTGGAGCGAACGGACTTCATCATAGCCAAGCAGAAGCAGGAAGCGGAACAAGCCAAAGCGGAAAAGAAAGCCGCTCTTTGTGCCAAAGAGGAAGCCGAAGCCGAGCGCAATTCTTTGGAGGTTGAAAACAAGGCTAAGGCTGAACGGAGTGCGGCTCTTGACAACGAGATAGCCGACAAGCAGAAAAAACGTGATGAAATCCGTAAGAACACTGTGGAAGGTATTTTGGATAGTGTTGGCAGTCTGGTCGGTATTGGCAAGGCAGCCACCCTTGAAAAGAAGTATAAGCAGCTTGCACAGGAATATGATTGTCTTAAAAAGGCATTCAAGCCTACTGTCATCAAGGAGGTGGAGAAGCAGACAAAGGTACTGGCTTCTGAAAAGCAGAAAGCCGAAGCGGAACGTGATAATGCCATAGCGCAAAGTCGGTCTCTTGCCACAGAACACGACAGGGCTATCAAGGAGCTTAATAGCCAAAACGAGAATGTGCAACTGCGTATCAATAATGCGGTCAGGCTTGCCAATGCGGAGAAAGACAAGACCATTAAGCGATTACAGGGTGAGCTGAATTTACGCAAGCAGGTTTTGGCTATCCTTGCCGATATGCTCTATGCTTCCAGCGAGGTGTTCAAGCGTGCCATTGATGCAATAGTTTACTATGGTACGGACAAATTCAAGTCCATCTTTGGCAATGATGAAGCTGCCGACATCAAGAGTGTGATGCAGAATTATGGCGAGACCAAAGAGCAGCATCAGACTATTGGTACATGGCTATGTGACTATGCTAATGACCGACAGCCGTTTGACAAACTGAAACATCGGCAGACCTGCAAAGAGGTTGCCGATGTCGCTAATGGGGCGTATGATTGGAAAATCGAACGAACGCAACAAAAAATACAGAGATGATTTTTGGCAATAGTTACAATGATTTGTTATATGCATCTATAACGATTTTTAACAAGTCCATAGAGTTTCCTATTGATTCGTATGCATTATCAATTACATTATAACTTGCCTTTAACGTATTCATTTCACTTTCGGAAAAAGGATACGTTATAACTTTGAGGACGAAAAACGTTTTCTTAGCTTCAATGAGTTCAGAAATTGATTGTTTTTTGTCCTGGCATGACTTATAATATCGTTGATATGCATAACCTAATTGGGAATTGAAATTCCTATTATAAAGGTTTAACTGAATTTCAAGCGACTTTATATCCATTGCGTTTGAAAACAATGTCATATCGGAATTAAGTGTACTTAACTCGTAAGTTAATTTTAGATACGACAATTCATGCTCAAGAGAATCAACTCTCTGAACAAGTGTTTGCATTTCCTCTTGTGAATCTTGAGATTGTGCATTGACAGAAAAAATAGAAAGCACCAATACAAGAGGGCATAAAAATAATTTCTTCATACTTATATGTTGGGAGCGCACATCAGTTACCATAAGTGCAATTAAAAATTACAAAGAATACGTGGAATTATATGCTATATTTCTTCTATGTATAGATTTTAGGATTTCTATATACGAGAAGAGTGCATTACGTTTCGGTTTTTCTGGTCTAAATATCTTCTATATCTTTTTGGATTTTTGCTTCAACATTTTGTGAATCTCGATAACGAATCATAACCATTCCTTCGTAAACTCCAGATGACTTTTCTATAGAAAGTTGTATATCTCCACCTGTTACTTCCCATACACTACCATATACGACTGTTCCTTGATGTACTTCTGCCATCAATGCCGTATTAGAATCTGAAATGGCTGGATTTTTTTCCTTTGAATTCGTTGGCTTGCCATATTTACGAGTGTATAGTTCTTTATAATAGTTATAGGTATTAACAAGATTTTTCCACTCACCACTTGAATCAAATAACACTACGACTGCAAAAACATTTTTCCCATCATCTGTTGCAGTTACACCAACTGTTGCATTACGACCTGTAAAGTCTCCTGTAAACAAAGTTAAATTGTTATCACTACCAATTGATGTAAATCCTTTTACTTTAAGCTTTTGACAGAAAGCCGTCATACTTCCTTCAATGGGATTGCCCTTAAACGAAAGATGCTCTTGCGCCATGATGTTGATTACAGCAAAGAGCACAGTGAATGTAATTAAAAATTTTCTCATATCGTGTATATTAACAGTAATCATCTATTCCGTCTTCGCCTTCCCATTCAAGCCCTTGCGCTAAAGTAAGAGCTTTTTGAGCACCTTGTTTTTCAAAGAAAGTTGTTCCTTCATGCACATATCTTCCGTCTTCAAATGTTACGGTAATCATTGAAAACTTCTTTATTCCATCATCTGCATGTGTGCTTATCACAAGGCGGTCATCTTTACATAGGGCAAAATCATCTATAAAATGTGTGGCATATTGGTTTTTAGTTATGACAGCTCCTTTTTCCAAATTGTTTAGATAAGAAGTCAATGGCTTATTTCCTATATCAGAAGGGCAAAGGGGGAATTCTGTTGGAGTATGCCAATCTCTTTGCATGGCGTTGGGAGTTAATGATTCGGTTAGATTATCTATATGAGAATCAATACTCATCACATCATTAATTTGTCTATGAATAACATTTTGGCTATATTGTTCTCTTTCAAAAGGGAATTTCTTATCATCTTTCTTATAAGGAGTAAAAATCCATTCCCCAATAATTCCACCTGAAGATTTTTCAGAATCTTTTTTCTTTGCCCATGCACACAATCTTTCGTAAGAGGCTTTTGCCTCTTCTGGCGTTACAGTTCTCATCCATTCATAATTTGGATTGTCATTTACAAATTCTTGTATGATTGACGGGTCATTTACAAAAGCCTCAATGCTTCCACAAAGATATTCTATTTTCTTTCGTGTTATCGGATTGTTTAACGCATTTTCTAACTTTGTCAGCCATCTAAGGTTTTGAGGTCTGTTATTCCTACGATTGGTATCAATATGGTCAACAATATGCTGAGGTGTGGGAGGTTCGCCAAGAAAAGCGAAAGCCACAATTCGATGTACCCGTTCTGAACCGATTTCCATATATCCGGTATTCTCATTAGGCTTCCCAAAAGTCCACGTATCATCATCTTTTCTTGTTCGTTTTCCTTCACGCGCATGGCGCAATACGGCTCCATTATCACGAACAGAGTATTGTTCTCCTTTATAAGAACATTCTTTTATTTCCCTGTAATCATTTAAAATAGAATCCATATTCATAGCCCATATAATTTTCCGTTTCAGTATTTTTTAGTTATCAAAAAAGCGCAGACAATCGCCATACGCTTCACGGTTCACCACAAACCATCATCAAATATGGGATGTCTGCGCCCGTATGGGTGCAGTCCCAATATTGATGATATGCTCTTTTTACTTGCGGTGGTGATTGTGAAGCTATTGAGCAATATGTCTTGGACACGGGTTTCCCCAATCCGAATACAAAAGTATAAAATTTCACTGAAAGACAGAAGGAAATATCCGAATTTAAGCTCCAATGTATCAATTTTATAACGGTTTATCTCTATATTAGGGATATTCAGTAAATGTCCCTAGAAAATACAATGGCATATGAAGATGACAAAGTATCATCACTTCATATGCCATTTTTATTGTCATTTTTCTGTATTTATCATATATTCTTACTCAACAGGACATGACGTTCCGGAAGAGGTCTGATGACCTCTTCTGATTCTGTCAGTAAAATCATGTCATGCCGCTTTGACTGCTCTGTTTCTGATCTTGTCTATCATCAGTACGGCATTTGCTGTATGTATTCCGAAGAAAATCCATAGGATTTCCGTCTTTCTCTTCCGTGCCTTTATCCTTGCGAGCGAGTAATGTTGCTTTTGAGTGCCGAAGCTTCCTTCAAGCCGGGTGGCCCTTTCTTTGGAGAGTTCACTTCTGAGAACCTTTCTCAAGGATTCATCCCTGGCCTCCCTTCCCTTGCGTACAAAGGAGGTGGATATTCCATATTTTGTACAGAACTTTCTGTTTGCATTATTGGCGTATATGGAATCGGCAGCCATGCATCTTACTCTTGCATTCATGAGCTTCTGCTGCATGCGGATGCAGTCCTTCAGGCGTATACCTTCATTGAAAGCCTTGAAAGAGAGGTGTTCGATGAACGATATACCGTCTATCTGTATGTTGTTTACCTTTGCACCGAACTCGACAGATTTTATTTCCTTGCCTCTTACAATAGGGCGTACATAATGACGGTCAATGCTGACAATACGGTCCCTGACCTTCCTGCTTTCAAACAAATCCTTTTCCTGTACAAGAACCTTTCTGATGATGGAAAGACGTTTCTGGTAATCCT
>OMGL01001343.1_pt1 | contig 15509 bp, 7 predicted proteins | sample 1645831 | NCBI WGS metagenome assembly OMGL01 (sample SAMN00849301, study PRJEB25192) | human gut metagenome | reverse complement strand
TGTATTTTTGAAGTCGATAGCAACGAAACCGCCTACCGAGCTTGCCATCTGATCCATAAGTCCGCTGGGCTTGCCGAAATATTCGTTCTCGGCGTACTGTGCTATCTGAGCGATCTTCACCGCACTGACACTGCCTGCGTTATATATGCCCGAAAGTATATTTCCTATAAGCACCTCAAAAGCCGCAGAGCTTGAAAGACCCGATCCCTTCATAACGTTTGATGTTGTGTAAGCTCTGAAACCGCCTATATTCAGACCGTTGTTTTTAAAACCGGCGGCAACGCCTCTTATAAGAGCGGCAGATGAATTCTTTTCATGCTCGTGAACAGAAAGGTCAGATATGTCAACCGAATCTTCGGGGAAGCCCTCGCTCTTTATCGTGATGATGTTGTCGTCTGTAGGCTCTACAACGGCGATAACGTCAAGGTTTACACTTGCCGCAAGCACCTTGCCGTGATTGTGGTCGGTGTGGTTGCCTCCGACTTCTGTACGGCCGGGTGCGGAAAAATAACGAAGCTGTTCGCTGTCGCCGAAGATGCTCCTGAATTCCTCCGCAGATTTTTCATATCTTTCTCTCTGCGCCGCTACAGCACTTTCCGGATAAATCTCCTCAAGGGTGTGAATTGTCTTTTTTGCCATGATCGTTTCCTTTCATTTTGCTTTATCTGCTTTATCTTTTCTCCCGTAGGGAGTTTAATCCTTTTCCGTATAGAACATTCTGTACTTGGTCGAATTATGATAGCTTACGCTCAGCACAAGCCCTATCGCCACAAACAGACACATTCCCGATGTGCCGCCTGCACTGAAAAACGGTAGCGGTATGCCGATAACGGGAGCGATGCCGAGTACCATTCCGATATTTACTGTTGTGTGGAATACTATAAGAGCAAATACGCCTATGCAGATAAGTCTGCCGAGAGTATCCTTTGCGCCGCTTGCGTTTGACAGGATCTTAAGCGACAGAGTCGCTATAAGCACTACTACCAGAAGACAGCCGAGCAGTCCCATAGTCATTCCGATATACGAAAAAATGAAGTCATTGTGAATCTCGGGAACATAGGTATAATCTCCTCCCGAAAGACCAAGCCCTGTAAGTCCGCCCGAGCCTAAGGCTATTTTTCCCACACGCTGTTGCATATATATCCCCAGTGCCTCGTCCTCCTGCATCTGTGTGTCCCACAGTACCTGAAAACGCTTCTGCTGGTGCGGCTGCATAAGGTAATTCCACAAAACATAGACAGCCGGAGGAATAGCCACCGCTATCATTACGAGATATTTCCACGAAAGCCCTGCCGCAAACATCATGCAGATGAAGATGAACAGGAATACCAAAGCCGAGCCGTCGTCGCCCGTCTGCCTTATAAGCAGTGTAGGTATCGCCCCGTGAATGCACAGCAGGATAAAGTGTATCGGCTCGTTCATTCTGTCCTCAACCTTTGACAGATGAACGGCAAGCGAAAGTATAAAAGCGAGCTTCAGTATCTCAGACGGCTGTATCGTCATTATACCGAGATCGAGCCAGCCTATATCATCTGCGCCTTCACGCTGTATTCCGAGAGGGGTGAACAGCAGTAATGTCAGCCCCATTGCCAGCGGAACGTATATAAACCAGAGCTTCGCCAGATATTTATAGTTGATTGCCGCCAGTGCCATTGCTATTACAATTCCTGCGATAAAGGCTATGATCTGCGTTTTATACTGGCTTGCGGTAACTGCCGAGCTTATATCGTTTTCATAAAGGGTATACTGGATAAATACGGCAAAGAAAGCAATGCCCATACACATGAACAGCAGCAGCTTATCAAGTTTTCCGAAATAGGTCTTAATTTTGCTTAAAATAAGTTTCATAAAGCTGTGTTCCTTTTAATATAAATGCGGTTTCAGCCGCAGTCGATTTTACAATTACAGATAAATATATTATACTCGAAAAATGCGCTCTTTTCAAGCGAATTGCAAATAAAAGCGTTCTTTACATCAATTTTGCAAATTAAATACAAAAAGCCGAAGAATTATCAACAATTCTTCGACTTTTTCAACAAGTGACATTAAAATATATCCTGCGGCATTACGGCAAGCAACAGGCAGGATACGCTCAGTATCCCTTTATTCTTATACTTTCGGTAAATACTGTCTTTGCTTCCGACAGCGACAGCGGACGTGAACAGTAGTAGCCCTGTATCCTGTCAATATCGAACTTCTGCACGGTATCAAGCTGTTCCTTGTCCTCAATGCCTTTTACACATACGGTAAGCTTACGGCATTTTGCAAGATGGATGACCGAGCTTACAAGCTCAGTGTCAAATTCGTCCTCGTGATTCATAAACAGCTTTGCCGGAAGATTCACAAGGTTGACGTATGAGTTTTTGAGGACCTTTAACGAAATATTCCCCGTGCCGTATTTATCTATGGCAATATTTACACCGAGAGTACGCAGATCGTGCAGGATATGTGTGCTGTCGCTGTAGAAAATGTTGGCCTTTACAGGAATTTCGAGTATCAGTGAGGACGGAGGGAGTGCGCTTTCTTCAAGAGCGTGACGTACCTGAGTTACGATTTCGGCAGATTGCGGTTCGCCTGCGGTAAGATTTACGCTGACGGTAAAATTCTCAAAGCCTGCGTCCTGTATCTCCTTGCAGAATTCGCACGAACGCTCCATTACCCAGCCGTCTATGACGTGGGATAAACCGAGATTTTCAGCCATAGGGAACAAAGTTGAGTTAGGAATATTGCCGTACTGATCGTCGTGCCAGCGTACAAAGCTCTCACAGCCGATTATACTGCCGTCAACCGCACTGAAGGACGGCTGAAAACGCAGTGAAAAGCCCCTCATACCGTCGTTTATACATTCTCTTATATGCTGTTCAAGGCTTGCCGCAAACATTCTTGTACGCTCAAGCGAGCCTGAATAGAAAGCATAGCTGTTCTGTTTGAATTCTCTTGCACGGTACATTGCCGTGCTTGCCGCCTTGCAAAGCTCCTCTGCATCCTCGCCGTTTTCGGGATAGAACGCTATGCCGAGACTGCAATGGATTGAATGCTCATCCTCACCGAATTTCCACGGCTTTGAAAAACGGTGTATCAGCATTTCGACAAGATTTTTAGCTTCATTGTCGGTACAATCCGGAAGATTAAGCATAAAAATCGCATTTGTGAAATAATATACACCAATGTCCTTTACGGGCAGGTCCTTAAGATACTGAGCGATACTGCGCAGCAGCATATCCGAATAGGTGTGACCGTAAACTGCGGACAGAGTGCGTGTGTTGGTGACCTTGAAAGCGATAAGCGAACCTTTTGTATTACGCTTCATTATCTTGTCAAGGTCCTTGTTCAGCCTTGCACGGTTCGGAATATTGTAGATAGCGTCATAAAAGGCAAGCTGACGCATACGCTTCTGCGACTGCTCCAGCTTATCCTGCGTTTCCTTACGCATCATAAGCGAGGAGATTATCTGTGAAATGTTGCGGAGCTGTTTACGCTCACGCTGTGTCCAGTTATGTTCCTTTTCAATCGTCTGGAACATTATAAGGCTGTCAAAAGCACCCGAATTTATCAGCTTGAAGATAGCATACGACTTGATACCGAACTTTGCAAGGTCGTTGGTATCCGTATCCGAAAAAGCCGATGACGTAAGGCTCAGATCCTCACGTATCGAGGCGCAGTCAAGTGCGGTGTCGCCGTCTATTTCAAGAGGGAGGTGGCGGTACTTGTAATCCTTGCACCAGCACAGCTCCTGAGTAAAATCATCACGGTCGATTATGGTTATCCTGTCAAGGTGAAAATAATCGCCTATAAGCTCTGTAACGGAGTTTAACGCAATATCTGCGCTTTTGCTCTGCATTATGATAGCGTAGATATTATTCAGCAGTATCTGCTCCTCGACATTCTGACCCAGCAGCTTGTTGGCGTTCTGCGAATTGTCCATTTCCGAAAGAACTACAACAAATGCGTTCGCCATACGGGAAACTGTCTGTACAAGCGTTTCCCACAGCTGAATGTTGTCATCGAGCAATTCCTGCGTTTTCGCTCCCAGTATCCACGTTCCGCTGACAAGGTGATTTATGCGGATATTCTTTTTCTTCTGATATGCAAAATCATCGGGAGAAAGGGATTTATGCTGTGTTTTCGGCGCACATATCAGCTTTCCTTTTTCGTCAAATATGGCGGAATAAAGCTGTGGTACGGCAAAAGGACGCTGTATGCTTGTGAGGTAGTCGACATCAAGCACATCGGCAAGCCCCGGTGCGCCTTTTTTAAGTTCGGACAGCTTTATGTTGTGCTTTTTGCGGAATTCGTTATATACAAGGTCGTCACCCGCTGTTTCAAGGTAGGTCGATACATCGCACATCGTTCCCTCAAAACGCACAGGTCTGCCGTACTCTGCATATACCGCCTTGCATGAAAGGAAAAACCAGTGATATTCATCGTTCACCATAAAACGACAATGTGCTTCAAAACGCTTTTCCTCGTCCTGCGAAACATCGGTGAACATTTCGGTTATCGGAGGAATATCATCGGGATTTATCAGCTCTAAAAGAGAAGGGTAGGTTTTCTCGGAATGTTCGCCCGGATTTACGGTAAAGGGAAAATCCCGTGAAAAGCCGATTATTATATTTATAAACTTCTGACCGTTGGTGTTTAACTGCACCTTATTCGCCTCCTTGGGCTAATGTGTATGTAATAGTTCAACGTGGTAAACTGTTAAAGTGGGGCAACGCAATTAAAATAACTTAAGGCCATACCGCATAATTATTGTCGTACGATTGCGCAGTCAGATTTTTCGTCAGGTTGTATAAATTGAGTGTGGGCAGGCTGGCGCCTGTCAAGCGAAATTTGTGCAAGATGGCGGAAAATATGCAAGCTGAGCGTGCAACAAAGGCGATAGCCGTTAATTATGCGGTATTGCCTTAAATCAAAGGCAGTGAAATATGATTGCTTTACAGATATACACAGTACCGCCATTATGATTTTATTTAATTTTACCATAAAAAAGAACGCAAATCAAGCTATTTTGTAAATTTTCACAACATTTTCGTTTTGTTTTTTTGATTATATTCGGGAAAAAGCGTCAAAAAAGCCCGTAGGCTAAGGCTTACGGGCGCAGATTGTTGAAAAAGTCTTGTATTAGATGCGCTTATGTTATATCATTCAGCTTCGGCTACGATAGCAGGCTACCGATAGTTCTTTTTGTCGGACAGCACTTCTCGGGTTCGCTATTCCATTTAATAACGTTGCTGCTATTCACGCGGGAGACAACCAAAGGGACTAGGGTGAGGGACTGCCGCCCCTAACCCTATCCCTTAGGTTTTCTCCCTCGTGGCTCCCTCTTTCCTTACCCACACCCGTACCCCGCTGGGGTGTTGGTTAAACTCGTTAAACCACCTGTACATTGTTTATCCTGTCCAAATAGGGACGCTTAACGCTACACGTCCGCAGGTTAGTACATATATCTAAGGTTAGTGGCGTTTTTTTGAAGAGTCAATGTTAGAGCAGTTGCACTGATAAGGTCACGAAATTATTAATGCCCTATCGATATGGGAACGGTTTTAAGCAGTGTTGGCGATGCGTTTTACGGCACAGTACAGCTATAATAACAATAGGTTTATCGACAGTCTGAGACCACTCTGCGTTTTTATACACAGGGCGGTCTTGCTATTCAGAAATTTTCTGTAATGCTCTTTGCAAGCTGTTTTATTTCGGGAACGTCTGCCGCTTCCCACAGTCTTATACTGCAATGAAGAATACCATTTCTCTTATACAGCATTCCAAGTCGGTGGCAACGCTCGGTGTTGTCTACGACCTGAACTATAGGTGTAATTTCGGGGTTATCATCAAGTATATCCGCCTTGCTGTGCGTAACTGCCTCATACCACTGCGGCGTGGTAAACTTTTCACACGGGAAAGCGCTCAGCAGCTTATCGTTCTTGTCTATAAGAAGTCCCATCGTACCGGGTGCTACAGGCTTGTTCATACTCTCCGAAATGACACGGAACATATGATAGTTCCAGAAATCCGCACAGTATGCGTTTTCTATAGCATTACTGCCGTCGGTTATCACCATAGCCTTTTTGCCGCTCGCTATAAGCACTTTTGCATTTTCAACGCTGTCTGCAAAAATCAGTTCGTCATCGGCTGTCTTTATGCCGTTTTCGGTAATTTCAACATCTGTCTGCGGATAAAGCCAGAATACATAGCTGTTGTGCAGTTCGCCCATAGCAAGTGTAAGGACGGCTTTCTGCGGTTTTGTGATACAGCTGAAGTCGGGAACGAATGTGCCGACAGATGTAATGCGTGCATCCGATGAGGTAAACTCAACACTGCCGTTTATGTCAAGTTCATCGCTTCTGAGCGAATACCGTACCGCTCCGCTCTTTATCTTACCTTTACCGTATGACGAAAGAAGAATCTCTACAGACGGTTTTTCATCCGCACCGAAAACATACTTTTCCGTCTTTGCAAGCAGTACATTGCTGTCGCAGAAGCCTCTCCAGTCCTCAGGTGTTATAAAGCCCTTCGATTGCATAAAGGCATTAAGCACGCCGACAAGCGAAACTCCCTGTCCGTTGAAATCCTGCAGATCGAGAAGCTGAAAGCCGCTGAGTTCGGAAGAACGCAGAGCAGTTTCTATCTCGTCCTTATAGCACTGCGTACAATGTGCGCCGACCGCCTCGAAGAAATCTCTCCACTGCGTGTAAAGTCCCTTTTCTTCAAGCCTTTCTCTGAAAATATCGAGATAGTGAGGAACGAGAGGACCTGTGTACATTTTCATCTCATCAAAGTCGGGGAAATAATCATACTGTCCGACCTCGTGTGATATTACCGGCTTGTGCGGAATATAACTACCGTCTGCGGCGCTCAGCTTTACCGTCTTTACCCCTGTGCCGTACTGAATCTGTATCGTATCTCCGCCCTCGTTCTCCGAGCCGTTTTCGCCTCTGATTATCGCATCATAATCGTAAGTGGTATTCGGCTTGTCCGTCTGGATATGACCGAGAGGTGCGTCACACATAGCATAAGAGCCTCTGAAAAGTCTGTCACGGGAAAGTCTTACCCCTGCGAAAAAATCCTCCTGCGGAATTTCGGCAGGCCAGAACTGGAAGTTGTTTGAGCCGCTTGTAAAGAAGATTGAATGATTTTCACGGCGAAGAATGTCGATTATCTCTCCGAGCCTTTCACGGCTGCCCCAAAGCTCGTTTCCGAGCGACATCATAACAAATGAAGGGTGGTGAGAAAATTCTTTTATTATACGGATACCCTCGTTTATAAGGTAGTCCTGTTCTTCCTCGTTATAACCGTCCTCGCCCTTTGCGGCAATCGTTCCCCAGAAAGGAAGCTCCGGCTCCATATATATGCCGAGTTCATCTGCGGCGGTAAATGCGGCATCGGGAGGACAGCAGGTGTGGAAACGGTAATGGTTTATACCGTAGCTTTTGGCGATTTTAAGACGTTCTTTCCAATCGTTAACATCACAGGGAGCATAAGCGGTAAGCGGAAAAATCATTCCGTCGTGCTTTCCTCTGAGAAATGCCTCACTGCCATTTACGAGCAGTTTCCTGTCGATATTCGAGAATGTCACAAAGCCAAACGAGGTATTGAATATATCTTCACCGCAACGTAACTCAAGACTGTAGATATTGCGTTCAAATTCATCCCATAGCTGAGCGTTTTCAAGCCTGAACTCTGCTTCAAATGCATCTCCGTCAGATATGATATTGGCTTTAAGCACACGGATTCCGTCGGGAGCGGTGACAGTCGCAGTAACAACGGCGTTGTCCGCACCGTTGACCAAGCCTCTTACCGATAAACTTCCGTCAGCAGATGCGATAACTCTTACATCAGAAATATAGCTCTTGGGATATATTTCGATATTCATCTTTCCTACAATGCCCAGCCAGTTTGTCTGGGTATCCGGACTTGTCATGTGACCTCCGCCCGTCTTATAGCCGACATTTGCCACACGGATGACAATTTCGTGCGTGCCTGCGGTCATATATGAAGAAATATCGTAGCGGTGCGTACTGCAAAGGCTGTCGCAGGTACCAATCTCCGCACCGTCAATATACAGCGTGCTTACTCTAGTGCGTTCAAGCGTGAGTATTGACACCAAGCCCGTCATATCGCTTTCAAGGGTACACGAACGTCTGAACCACGCATATCCCGTGAATGTGTATTTATCGGTAAGGTATCCTTCGTCCCTGTTCTTGTTCTCAGCCACCTTTGCGGCATCTGACAGAGTATCGGGAAGAATTATGCTGTCGTTGTAATTATCCGGAAGCGAGGTACGGTTATTTTCGCTTATGAAAAGCTCCCACTTTCCGCTGATATCTATCGTATTTATCATAGCCGTTTTTCCTTTCGTGTGAACGTTTACATTCTTTGACTATGATACTATAAAGAAGCAACGCTGTCAATAGACGATCGGGAAGAAAATATTAAAAATAATCCGCAGAATTTAAATTCAGTTAACAAACGTCGAATATAATACAGGTACAGGGTGAGGAAAAGCCCTATAAATGTTGCTATCTTCGTTTTCATATATTTCCCCAAAGCATTGATGCCCGGCTGTAAAAAGTCGGGCATCAATGTTTTTTATTGATTTTTTTCGGCGGAATAATCCTTCCACATTTCAGTTACGTTTCCTTCGCCGTTATGCTTCGCATAAATATCCCCCATAAGCATAGCGTATGTATAATCGCCGCACTGCCACACCTCACGGTAGCGTTCACGCACCTCCATAACAATACCTTTTCCGAGAGATTCGGCTATATAGATATTATTCTCGTCAAAGCCGGCGATTATCGCAATGTGACCGTCACAGCCGATAAGATCGCCCACCTGCAATATTCCGCTTCGCATTACCTCCTCGTCAAGCCATACACGCTCGCCGAAATCGGAATATTCATCGTCATAGCCGGGAGTATCCCCTGCGCCGACATCGCCCAGCGGAACACCGCCGTTATACAGGCACCACGAAACAAATCCGGAACAGGTCATGCCGTTTGCATATTTTGCACCGGGAATAAGCCCGAATGCGTCCTCCCAGTTTGTGAGCGGTTCTCCCCACGTTGCAGGACCGAATAATATGCCTTTCTTATCAAGAATGTCAAACTTGCTGTGCGTCAGATAAAGTCCCTTGTGATAGAATCTGCCCTCGCCGTCACAGTACGGTCTTTCGGGCTGTGGATCAAGCCTGCCGTTTTCATAGAAATACGGTATCTTGTAATTGAATTCAAGCGGAATAAACCTTGCCGCCGCAACTACGCCTGCTCTTGTTCCGTAGCCTGCGGTATTTACACGGCTCTCAAGCACAGCGTCAATCATACTTCCCTCCGCCTCACTGTATTGACCGGGCTGAAGAAGCGGCTTTGTTGCCGTAATCTTCGGCGCTCTGAGTAAATCCGTGACCGTTATTTCTATACTGTCTGAAATGCTGTCCGATACGCTTGCTGTTATTGTCGCCGTACCCGCTTTCAGTGCGGTGATTACACCGTCCTTGACACTGACCGTTTTCGGTGCGGAGCTGTTCCACTTTACCGACTTTTCGCTGTCTGTGGGATTACCGATAGTTTCAAAAGCGGTTGTAAGCGTACCTGTCATTCCGACATTCATATATGTATCGGTTTTGTCTATTGTGATTTTGGTTACCGCATCAACGTTTACCGTAAACTCATCACTTTGCACGGCTTTTCCGCTGTCGTTAGTCACGGTTATAATGTAGCTTCCTTTTGGCAGAGCTAATTCTGCTTTTCCGCCTTCAAGCCTTTTCCTGTCACTATCGCCGTTATATGAATAATACAACCCGTCCGTTGTACCGTCCTCGTTTCTGCATTCTATTGCTACATTGCGTGTGAAGTCTGCATTCAGTTCTTCCGCTACCGATACGGATATGATTCTCGGTACAGGCTTTATTTCTGTTGCTGTCAAAGACGACTGTACTTCGGTAGAAGGTCTGTTAGGTCTGTTTTGATTCATTTGTGTCATAGCATAACCGCAGAAAAGCATTATCCCCGTACAAAAGGCTATCACGACCGAAAGAAAAACTATGCAGAAATCCCGCAGCCGTCCTTGTTTTCGCTTTTTATGCCCGTTTACAGCCGTTAAGGCGTTTTTTTCACAGACAGAAACAGAAATATTTTTTTGAGCGTTGTTATTGACCGTTTTAGCTGATGTTGATGCTGATGAAGATAAAGATGTCATGGCTTTTACCTTTTTATTCATGATTTTATGATTTTTCGGATTTTAACACAAATAACTGTTTACTTGAGTATAGCATTTAAATTTTGAAAAATCAACTAATAATTGGTTACAATTTGGTTACAATTTGGTTACAATTTTTGCATATATTATCGAAAAAACAGTATTGCGTATTTTTCCGCAAAAATTTTTTCAAAACCTCTTGACTTGGAGTTAACTCCATGTGATACAATACGGTTGTATCAGGAAAGCAACGTGCCGTCATCTCATAGCGACAGGCACATACTAAAAAGGAGAATAACAATGTATCTTGAAAAAATCAATTCGCCGTCGGTTATAAAGAATCAGGGAGGCATTATCAATCAGTCTGTCATTATTTGCAGACGGTAATCACAGCCGCAGGTAACACGAAACGCTCACAAAAAACCACCAAAAACGTCCTTCATTTTTTTTGTTAGATTGATGAATTTTCACAAATCTATTTACAATCATTCCAAACTGTGTTAAAATTGGTGTATGGTGTCTTAGCAGCTGACAGGAAGGGACGCGTCGCCGCTGTTGAGGTCATGCTCGGCACGGACGCAGTAAAGAACCTCATTCGCTCCAACAAGATCCCGCAGATGGAAACCGTTATGCATGGCAGCACCCAGCTTGGAATTCAGACCCTCACCGAGAGCCTTGCAAAGTTCTACAAGACGGGGCAGATTTCCTACGGAACTGCGCTTGAATACAGCAACGACCGCACTGAAACGGAGAAGAAGCTCCTTTTGGGCATCTGAAGCATTTTTTGTATTTACAAATGGCGGCACATACTTGTCGCCGTGACTTATTTATATGTCGTCAGGAGCATGACTAATGTCACTGTAAAGCACTTCTCCGATACATTCGCTAGTTGTTTGCTTTGAAAAGACAAAGCAAAATAAACGTATGGCAACACCGCACAATCTTTGTGCGGTATTGCCATAGCAAAAAATATACCTAAAAGGAGATATTTCCATGATAAAGGGTTTCAAAAACATGAAAATGGCAACCATAATTACCCTCAGCGTTGCTGTTATCTCGCTTCTGTGCCTGTCGTGCCTGTACCTTGTAATGACTTCTTCAGTTACACAGACATCGAAGCAGAGCTCTATTGATAATATGTACACCGCTCTTGACGGTCAGGCAAACATGATAGAGTTGTTCGTACAGGAATCAGAACGGTCGCTGAGGCAGTATGCAACGGCGGACGAACTTAAAGAACTGCTGCTTGCACCCGACAACGCAGCTAAACAGCAGGCGGCGCAGGCATACACCGAGCGCTTCTTCGCACAACTCGAATCATGGGAAGGAGTTTACCTCAGCAAGTGGGACACAACAGTGCTTGCCCACTCCTCCCCTTCCGCAGTGGGCATGGTTACGCGCAAGGGCGATGCGCTCGCACCCTATCAGGCGACGATGACTTCCGCACCGAACGGCTTCTACAACGGCGGCGCATTCGTCTCTCCCGCTTCCGGCCAACTCATATTCAATCTGCGTATGTCCATAACTGATGACGCAGGAAAGCCCATAGGACTTGTCGGCGGCGGCCCATTCCTTGCGGGACTTAACGATCTGCTCTCGAAGATGACCATTTCCGGCATGGCGCAGGAAAAGTATGCGATACTTGACACTGCAAACCTTATCTACACCTACAACACCGACAATTCGCTGATAATGACTGACATCGAGGATGAAGCCATGCTTTCAATTATCAATCGAGTAAGCAACGGCGAAAGCAAGGGAGTTGTTTACGGCGCTGATGATATCATCGCTTTCGAGTCACTGCCCGAATACAACCTGATACTTACCATGCAGGATTCCTCCACAGAGATACTGGCGGCAAGCAACAGCATTGCCCGTACGAACATACTGCTTACCGTGCTGACGTTAGTGATAGTAGTGCTTGCGGTATTCGTGACAGCACATCTCATCACAAAGCCGTTGCGCAAGGTGAAGGAGGCTGTAAATGAGCTCGGCGAACTGTCTCTTGTGAACAGCAAGAACATTGAACGCTTCGTCGGCAGGAAAAACGAGGTAGGCAACATCGCCACTTCTGTACACATTCTCACAGAAACGCTCCGCGGTGTTGTATCAATGCTCAGGGGCTGCACCGAGTCGCTCAGCAACGGTGCGGAAGTCATGAACGAAACGGTCACTTCCCTTGTTTCCTGTGCGGAGGATAACTCACGCTCTACCAAGGAACTTTCCGACAGCATTAACGAGACATCGCAGACCATTCAGAAGGTCAACGCAGACATCTCCTCAATACACGACATCATGCAAGAAAGCAAAAAATCCAATGCGGAAAGGATTTCGGTTGCCGATGACATGATAAAGAATGCGCAGAGTCTGGCCGGCTCCATTAAAGACAAGGCCGAGCTTACTCAGGGTGACATCTCAGCCGCCATTGATAACCTTAATAAGCTTAACAGTATCAACGAAAAGGTAAAGCGCATACAGGATATCTCGTCGCAGACGAACATTCTCGCCATAAATGCTTCAATCGAAGCGGCGAGAGCAGGCGCAGCCGGTGCAGGATTCTCCGTTGTAGCAGATGAAATCAAAAAGCTTTCAGAGGACTCAGCAGACGCTGCCAAGGAGATTTTCGATGTGTGCGGTTGCATGAACGACATCATCGCAGGCATAGAGCACTGTTTCAAGGACATCACAGACTTTATCAGAACGGACATTGCCGACAGTTTCGGCGACATGAACAAGCTCGTTGGCAGCCTCAAGGATTCTATGGACTCCACCAACGGCGAGATGGAAAACATCTTCAGTCTGCTTGAAAACATCAGCGCCGAAGCAATGCACTTTGACAGCATTATTCTCAATAATGAGAACAACATACGCAGCATTGGCGAAAAGGCCGGCGTAACAAATTCGATTGCGCAGAAGCTCAATGCCCTCACCCGCTCAAACGCACAGACTGCTGCGCAGATAAACGATGTCGTGGAAAAGTTCAACTGACACACTCAAAAAATTTCGCTAACCTATTGAAAAATCGACAGGATATTGTATAAGGCAATACCGCACAATCTTTGTGTGGTATTGCCTAACTGTTTATTTGAGTATAGCATTTAAATTTTGAAAAATAAACCAAAAAGGTTACAATTTGGTTACAATTTTTGCATATATTGTCGAAAAAACAGCATTGCGTATTTTTCCGAAAAAATTTTTCAAAACCTCTTGACTTGGAGTGAACTCCATATGATACAATACGGTTGTAACAGGAAAGCAACGTGCCGTCCGTCTTATAGCGGCAGGCGCATACTAAAAAGGAGAATAACAATGTATCTTGAAAAAATCAACTCACCGTCGGATATAAAGAAGCTGAGCGTTGACGAAATGAAAAAGCTGACGCAGGAAATGCGTGACGCACTTATATTCAAGCTCAGCCGTCACGGAGGTCACTGCGGTCCCAATCTCGGTTTTGCGGAGGCAACGGTCGCTCTGCACTATGTATTCGATTCACCGACAGACAAAATAGTATTTGATGTATCTCACCAGACATACTGCCACAAGATGCTCACAGGCAGAAAGGACGGTTTCCTTTACGAGGAACACTTTGACGATATTTCGGGCTACTCGAATCCTGCCGAAAGCGAGCACGACTTTTTCGTCATCGGTCACACCTCAACTTCTGTAAGCCTTGCACTCGGTCTTGCAAAGGCAAGGGATTTAAAGCACGAAAGCGGAAACGTTATTGCGGTAATAGGCGATGGTTCGCTCAGCGGCGGCGAAGCTCTTGAGGCCATCGACTACGCAGGCGAATTTGACGGAAATCTTATCGTTATTATAAACGATAACGATATGTCTATCGCTGAAAACCACGGCGGTATGTACAAAAATCTCAAGGCTCTGCGTGATGGCAACGGAAAAGCCGATACGAACCTGTTCACAGCTATGGGTCTTGACTATGTGTTCGTAAAGGACGGCAACGATATTGAAAGTCTTATCGCCGCTTTCAGTAAAGTAAAGGACAGCAAGCGTCCTGTCGCAGTGCATATAGTTACCGAAAAGGGAAAGGGTCTGTCTTTTGCAGAAGAAAACAAGGAAGACTGGCACTGGCATATGCCGTTTGACGTTGAAACGGGCAAGGCAAAGTACAATTATGACGGCGAGGATTACGGCGACCTTACAGCTAAGATGCTTCTTGAAAAAATGAAGAAGGACAAAAGCGTGTGCGTTCTGACCTCCGGTACTCCCACAGTAGGCGGCTTCTGGAAAGGCAGAAGAGATGAGGCAGGCAGACAGTTTATAGATGTAGGAATTGCGGAAGAAAATGCGGCGGCTATGGCCTCGGGAATCGCAGCAGGCGGCGGTAAGCCTTTGTACACCGTATACAGCACATTTATACAGCGTACCTATGACCAGATTTCGCAGGATATATGTATAAACAACAGCCCCGTTGCGATAAGCGTATTTGCAGGCTCTGTCTACGGTATGAGCGATGTTACCCATCTCGGACTCTATGACATTCCTATGCTCTCAAACATTCCGAATCTTGTTTATCTTGCTCCCGCAACAAAGGAAGAATATCTTTCTATGCTTGACTGGGCGATCGAACAAAACAAGTATCCCGTTGCGGTGCGTGTACCGGGCGGTGCGGTGATTTCGGACGGCAAGGAAGTAAAAAGCGACTGGTCGGATATAAACAAGTACGAGATTACAAAAAGCGGCTCAAGGATAGCAGTGATAGCGCTCGGCACCTTCTATCAGCTCGGTGAGAAAGCCGCAAAGCTAATTGAAGAAAAGACAGGCATCGCTCCCACTCTTATAAGTCCCCACTATATCACGGGAATTGACAAGGATATGCTTGAAGACCTCAAGAAAAACCACGATGTTGTGATAACTCTTGAGGACGGAATTCTTGAGGGCGGTTTTGGTGAAAAGATAGCACGTTTCTACGGCAACAGCGATGTTAAAACACTGTGCTTCGGCCTTGAAAAGAAGTTCTACGACAGATACGATGTAAACGAACTTATGCATACGGCGCATCTGACTCCCGAACAGATAGCAGAAGACACGATTGCTCTTTTGAAATAATATTTATATATGACTACAGCCCGTAACGGTCTTACCGCTGCGGGCTGTAATTTTTATGAATACTTCTTATAAAGCAATTCAGTCAGCTTTATAATATCCGAACGTGTATTGAACACCGACGGCGCAAGCCGTACCGTCCCCGTTTCAAGCGTACCCTGCTTTTTGTGGGCAAGGAAGTTGCAGTGAAGCCCACCACGCAGATAAAACCCGTTTTTCGACAACATATCGGCTGTGACCGAGCTGTT
>OMGL01001338.1_pt1 | contig 15572 bp, 9 predicted proteins | sample 1645831 | NCBI WGS metagenome assembly OMGL01 (sample SAMN00849301, study PRJEB25192) | human gut metagenome | reverse complement strand
CGCTTCAAGATTGCATCCTCGCTGTGCTGCATCGGCATATCAATGTAATGCAGAAGCTTCGGTTCCTCCTTGAAGCAGTCGATCAGTTCGTCATAGATTTCCTCCGGATAACAGTACATCAGGCGGATCCATTTGATTCCATCGATCTTCGCAAGCTCACGGACTAACACATGCAGCCGTTTCTCCCCGTACAGATCTTTACCATAGCAGGTTGTCTCCTGTGCGACAAGCACCAGCTCCTCGATGCCCTGCGATGCCATATATTCTGCTTCCTTTAAAAGCTGTTCCATCGGCACACTCCGGTAATGTCCGCGGATATGTGGGATGACACAGTAGGTACAGAACTTGTCGCAGCCTTCTGCAATCTTTAAGTATCCCATAAATGTACCCGATGTGATGACCTTGTTTGATTCTGTGATTGTTGCCAGACGGTCGATATCGTCATAGACACTGATTTCTTCTGCATCCTCGATACCATCACGCGCCTTCAGCTCCTCGATCACATCTAAGATCTTGTCGAAGCTGCTCGTTCCAAGACATGCATCAATCTCCGGGATCTCGTCAAAGATCTCATCCTTGAAACGCTGTGCCATACATCCGGTCACAATCAGGTATTTTAAGTTCTGCTGTTTGAGCTTCGCCATCTCCAATACTGTATTTACACTTTCCTCCATCGCATCCTTGATGAAGCTGCACGTATTTACGATGATTGCATCGGCTTCCTGCTCGTCGTTCGTAATATTGTAATTGTGCTTTGCGAGCAGACCAAGCATTGCTTCGCTGTCGCAAAGGTTCTTGTCACAGCCAAGTGACACCATCAATATGTTCATATGTTTCTTATTCCTCACGCTCTGCGGCTTCCACGCAGTTATTCATCAGCATCGCGATCGTCATCGGTCCTACGCCGCCCGGAACTGGTGTGATGGCACCAGCCACCGGTTCCACCGATGCAAAATCAACATCACCGCATAATTTGTTGTTGGCATCTCTGTGGATACCAACATCGATCACTGTCGCACCGTCCTTCACATACGATGCGTCGATCATCTTCGGCTTTCCGATCGCAACGATCAGGATATCTGCCTCTTTACAGATTTCCTTTAAGTTCTTCGTTCTCGAATGGCAGATCGTTACGGTTGCATTCTCACGCAGCATCAGAAGTGCCATCGGCTTGCCTACGATATTGCTTCTGCCGATCACAACGCAGTGCTTTCCTTCGATATCAATCTCCGAACGCTTCAGAAGCTGGATGATTCCCGCTGGTGTACACGATACGAATCCCGGTCTGCCAATACACAGGCTGCCAACGCTCTCCGGATGAAATCCATCCACATCCTTCTTCGGAGAGATCGCATTGATGATCTTCTCTTCATTGATGTGCTTCGGAACCGGAAGCTGCACTAAGATTCCGTGCACGCCGTCATCCTCGTTTAAATCCTTGATAATAGAGAGAAGTTCTTCCTCGGTTGTCTCCTCCGGAAGTTCAAACGCACGTGACTCGATGCCGATATACGCGCATGCCTTCTTCTTATTTCCAACATATACAGAAGATGCCGGATCGTTTCCGACCTGAATGACTGCCAGGCAGATATTTTTGCCCTGTGCCTTCAATGCGGAAACCTTCTCTTTTAACTCATCCTTGATCTGCTGGGAGATTTCTTTTCCGTTAATCAATTTTGCCATTGTTATAATCCGCCTTTCTTTACAACATTGTACACGATTTCAGATGCATGGTACATATACATATGGAATCGTATACAAATTGGTACTTCTTAGAATAAACCGTGTGTTACACCTTCATCATCCACGAAGATACGCTCTGCGGCTGGAACTTTAGGAAGTCCCGGCATTGTCATGATAGCTCCTGTGATTGCTACGACAAATCCAGCTCCGGCACTTACATATACCTCACGGATATTGACTGTAAATCCGGTCGGTCTGCCAAGCTTCTTCGCATCATCGGAAAGGGAATACTGGTTCTTCGCCATGCAGACTGGCATATTTGCAAATCCCATCTCCTCGATCTTTGCGATCGCACGATCTGCCTCTGCAGAATAGGTTACGCCATCTGCGCCATAAATCTTCTTTGCGATTGTCTCAATCTTCTCCTTGATAGAGAGATTATCTTCATATAATACCTTGAAGTGGCTTTCCTTTGTCTCAAGTGTGTTGAGCACGGCATTTGCAAGCTCAATACCACCTTCGCCGCCTTTCTCCCATACATTTGCGAGGGCGAAATCACAGCCACGCTTCTCACAGAACTCACGTACAAATGCAAGCTCTGCATCTGTATCGGATACGAAACGGTTCAGCGTTACAACTACCGGCACACCGTAGAGCTGTAAGTTCTCGATATGCTTCTCTAAGTTCACGATACCCTTTTCCAATGCTTCTAAGTTCTCCTCGCCAAGGTCTGCCTTTGCCACGCCACCGTTATATTTCAGTGCACGTACCGTTGCTACAAGCACAACTGCATCCGGCTTCAATCCAGTCATACGACACTTGATATCGAAAAATTTCTCTGCTCCGAGATCCGCACCGAAACCTGCCTCTGTGATGACATAATCTGCAATTTTAAGTGCGGTCTGTGTTGCACGGACAGAGTTACAGCCATGTGCGATATTCGCAAATGGGCCACCGTGTACAAGTGCTGGTGTATGCTCTAATGTCTGGATCAGGTTTGGTTTGATCGCATCCTTCAAAAGCGCTGTCATCGCACCGACACACTTGAGCTCACCAGCTGTAACAGGCTCATTATCTACATTATAAGCAACGATAATTCTTGAAAGACGCTCCTGCAGATCCCTGATATCTGTTGCCAGACAGAGGATTGCCATGATCTCTGAAGCAACTGTGATAACGAATCCATCCTGACGCATCACGCCGTCGCCCTTCTTACCCATACCAACGATAATGTTACGAAGCACACGGTCGTTCATATCCAGGCAACGCTTAAATACGATACGCTTCGGATCGATGCGGAGTGTATTTCCCTGATGCATATGGTTATCCATCACGGCTGCAAGCAGGTTATTTGCAGATGTGATTGCATGGAAATCACCTGTAAAATGCAAGTTTAAGTCTTCCATTGGTACGACCTGGGCATATCCGCCGCCGGCTGCTCCACCTTTGATACCAAAACATGGTCCAAGAGATGGCTCACGCAGTGCAATGACCGCCTTCTTTCCAAGCTTGCACATTGCCTGACCAAGTCCTACGGTTACTGTTGTCTTTCCCTCTCCTGCCGGAGTCGGGTTGATTGCTGTTACCAGAATCAATTTACCATTCTCATTATTCTTTACAGACTGCATGTACTCATCGGAAATCTTCGCCTTGTACTTACCGTACATCTCGATATCATCCTCCGACATACCAAGCTTTGCTGCCACGTTCTTAATTGGTTCCATCTCTGCCTGCTGTGCGATTTCAATGTCTGTTAACATACTCTTTTGTCCTCCTGACTCCCTTATAAATATTCCTCTACATAATTTTCAAATTCTTCCATGCTCATAAGCACCTTCCGTGGCTTCGTCCCCTCTTCCGGACCGACCACACCAGCTTCGGAAAGCTGATCCATAATACGTGCTGCACGGTTAAATCCGATTTTATATACTCTTTGCAGCATACCGATGGACGCCTTATCTTTTCCGATAATAAACTTTCCGGCATCTACAAAGTAGTCATCATATTCCGGTTCTGCAGTCGATGCACCACCGCCAGAACCACCAACCTTCGTGTTCGCAATCTCCTTTGAGATTGATTCATCGTAGGTCACTTCGCCGCTTTCCTCCTTCAGGAAGTCCACGACATCTGCGATCTCATCATCCGACAGGAATGCACCCTGTACACGTACCGGCTTCGGATAGCCCGTCGGATAGAATAACATATCACCTTTACCAAGCAATTTTTCGGCACCATTCATATCGAGGATCGTTCTCGAGTCGACACCCGAGGATACGGTCATCGCGATTCTGGATGGCACATTTGCCTTGATCAGACCGGTAATGACATCCACAGATGGTCTCTGCGTTGCGATTACCAGATGGATACCTGCCGCACGTGCAAGCTGGGACAGACGCACGATAGCATCCTCCACTTCGCCGTGTGCTACCATCATCAGATCAGCAAGCTCGTCGACAATAATCACGATCTGTGGCAGCTTCTTCAAGTCTTCGTTACCCTCTTCCGAGCCTGTCACTGCCTTTACCTTTTCGTTATAGCCCTGCAGATTCCGCACATTATACTGTGCAAATAACTGGTAACGATTTGTCATTTCAAGTACCGCCCAGTTCAGAGCGCCTGCCGCCTTCTTCGGATCGGTCACAACCGGAATCAGCATATGTGGGATTCCATTGTAGATACTCAGCTCTACCTGCTTTGGATCAACCATAATCAGCTTCACGTCATCCGGCTTTGCCTTATATAAGATACTCATGATCAATGTATTGATACAGACCGATTTACCGGAACCAGTCGCACCTGCGATCAGCAAATGCGGCATCTTCGCGATATCTGCCACAACCACCTGTCCGCTGATATCCTTACCAACTGCAAATGCAATGTTGGACGGGAACTTCTGGAAGTTGTCTGATTCAAGCAGATCGCGGAAAAATACAGGCTGGCTCTCCTTGTTCGGCACCTCAATACCTACTGCCGGCTTGCCCGGAATCGGTGCTTCGATACGGATATCTGCCGCCGCTAAATTCAGTTTGATATCATCCGCCAAGTTCGTGATCTTCGATACCTTCACGCCCTGCTCCGGCTGTAACTCATACCGGGTAACAGATGGACCGCAGCTGTAATCCGTCACTGTGACATTGACGCCGAAGTTTTCGAGTGTGCTCTTTAACTTCATCGCGGTCTCACGGACGGACGCTTCATTTGACTTTGTCCCCTTTCCTCTGCCACTCTTCAAGAGCTTCAACGGTGGGAATTTGTATTCCTTGATTGGTTTTTGTTCACTGTTTTCCTGAATTGTCTCTGCAATCTGGTCACGTTCCGAAAGCATCTCCTGCTCGGATTCCTTCGTCTTCTTGCGCTTTCTCGTCGCCGCTTCGGTCACTGGAGCCTCGTCCGCATCTGGCACGGAAACATCTGCGGTGTCCATCTGTTTTTCTGTTACACGCGACGTTCTCTTCGTATGTACCGGGTCCAATGTATCCGCAGCCGTCTCATCATAAGCAGAAATATCAGCACCTGTCTGTGCGTTTTCCTCCTGCCACATCTGATCTGTGATTGTCGTTTCCTCCTGTGCGGCTCCGTTTGCATAATCTGGGCGGTCAAAGAAATCCACCGTCTCTTCCTTCGGTGTATCCGGCACAGGTGGGATATCCGCTTTCGCACTGCGAAGTTCTGTCACACCGCCTTTTTTCTTTTTCAGCAGCGACAAATCTACATACCCCTCTGAGACATCCTTGGCATCCTGCAAGGTCAGATTCGGATTGAACAGATCTTCATGTGGAAGCGGTTTTAACTCATGAACCTCTTCCCCCTCGACCTTCTTATTTTTGACTTTCTTCTTTTTCTTCTTCACTGGTACAGCCGGCTTCTCCTGCTCCACCTTGATATTATCCAATTTTGTTCTGCGCTTTGCCTCAAGTGCTGCCTCTGGATCAATCTCTTCCTCGTCATCATCCTCATACAGCGCATTGTAACGATTCTTGAACTGTGCAGACCGCTCCTTTGCAAAATCGATCAGCGACACATTCATTACGACGATGATTCCAATGATGATCAAAAGTGCAATCACAATGATCGCGCCCGGTTTTCCAATCAGATTGTACAGTACAACGAGCAATCCACCTAAGATAAATCCGCCGCCCTTCTTTTCCTGTGCCCCCTGATCATACAGAAGCTTCGCCGTCATATGATCGGCACCAGCCGTAAGCTGGAAGATAAATGCTGCTGCAACAATAAACAGTCCTACACAGAGTACGCGGTTTACGACTGCTTTTTTTGCACCGTTTGAAAGCAGAAATGCCTCTGTCAAAAAGATGTATAACGGAAGCACATATTCCACAACACCAAACAGTCCAAACATAAACTTCGCAAAGAAATTGCCTACAACGCCGCACCAGCCAAAGTTGCTGATAAAGAAAAATGTACAAACTGCCAGACAGATAAACAGATGGATTTCATTCTTCCGTGCCTGCTCCTGCGCCAGCTGTGCTTTTGTCTTTCTTCCTCCTGTACGGGAAGCGGACGCCTGTCTGGACGACTGCGAAGATCTTGCTTTCTGTGGTGATCTTGCCGTCGATGTCGAACGGCTGGCAGTCGTTTTACTTCTCGTATTCGATTGTGAACCTTTATTATATGTACTGTTGTTTCCCGTTGCCACGGTATGCACTCCTTCTCTTTTCCCTCATTCTCCGATTATGACAGACATTTTTCTAAATGTAATCACCCATATGGCAGTCCGTATCCATATACAAACCGCCACACGGGTATATTTATGTCAGTTTAAATGCTCATACTGCTCTATTTTACTATTTTTCTTTGCATTTATCAAGTCATATAAACAATTCATTGCGGTATGGATGCCGCCCATCCGGTCGATGATTCCTACCTCGCCCGCCTGCCTGCCAACTAACACCGAACCAATGTCTTTCGTCAGTTCTTTCGTATTGAACATGATCTCCCTCAGTTCCTCTTCCTTGATGGAACAATGATTCGACGTAAATTCAATGATCCGATCCTGCATCCGCTCAATATATTCGTAATTCTGCGTCACACCAAGCACGGTTCCATTCATCCGGATCGGATGCACGACCATCGTTGCCGACGACACAATAAACGTCACATCCCCGGATACTGCCAGCGGCACGCCAATTGAATGTCCGCCGCCAAGCACAAGACATACCTTCGGCTTGCTTAAGGATGCAATCATCTCTGCAATAGCGAGCCCTGCCTCGACATCACCGCCCACGGTATTTAAGAGTACCATCAGTCCGTCGATGCCCTCGTCGTCCTCCACGGCAGCAAGCTGTGGCAGGATATGCTCATATTTGCTTGTCTTCGAGGACGAACCAAGATTCTCATGCCCCTCGATTTCTCCTATTATATTCAACAAATGAATTCGGTGATGATACCGGTTTTTCGACAAAGTAATCTGTCCGTAGTCAGTGATCAGACTCCCCTGCTTTTGCTGGTTGTCCATCCCGCTTTCTTCCTGTTTCTGCCGGCTATCCATATGAAACGCCTGTTCCTTCCCTGTTTCTCCCTGTCTCTCCAATGTTTCCTACCTCCGTTCACAAAATTTTCTCATAGATATTATGTACATTTTGTTTGACTTTTATAAATACGGAAACTATAATAGCAACGCAAAGTAGCTTATTTATTTTTTCTATAAATTACGGAGGTTTGATAAATGGAAACACAAAGCAAAGACAAAGTATATGTCATCGGACATAAAAATCCGGATACTGACTCCATCTGTTCTTCCATTTGCTATGCTTATCTGAAGCGGCAGATTACCGGCGATGATTATGTCCCGATGCGCGCTGGCGAGATAAACGCAGAAACCAAATATGTATTAAATGCATTTTCCGCGGCTGTGCCGGAATATATGGAAAATGTCTCCACACAGGTAAAAGACGTGGAATACCGCCATATTGATGGCGTTGACGGAGAGATTTCCATCAAAAATGCATGGGAAATCTTAAGCGAATCCGGTGCAACCACGCTTCCATCGGTAAACGAAAATGGCAATTTAGTCGGACTGATCACCGTTCGCGACATCGCCATGACTTATATGGAAGTGTACGACAACCGTGTCATCGCATCCGCGCACACACCATACAAGAATATTATCAACACCCTCTCTGCCGATCTGATCGTCGGCGATGAGAAGGATTATGTGCATACCGGAAAGGTGCTGATCTCCGCCGCCAACCCGGACATGATGGAAAACTACATTGAGCAGGGCGACATTGTCATCCTTGGTAACCGTTACGAGTCACAGCTTTGCGCAATTGAGATGGATGCACAGTGCATCATCATCTGTGACGGTGCGGTCGTATCGAAAACAATCACGAAGCTCGCTGAGGATCACAACTGCTCGATCATCCGTACCCCATATGATACTTATACCGCAGCGCGTCTGATCAACCAGAGTATCCCGATCCGTTACTTTATGAAGAAGGATAACCTGATCACCTTCTCGACTGAGGATTATATCCGGGATATCCGTACCGTTATGGCGGGTAAACGCCACCAGTACTATCCTGTCCTGAATGAATATGGAAAATACGTAGGACTGATCTCCCAGCGAAATTATTTGAATGCGAATCCAAAAAAGGTCATCTTAGTTGACCACAACGAGCATGCACAAGCAGTCGACGGTATCGAAGAAGTCCAGCTTCTGGAAATCATCGATCACCATAGACTGGGCGGCTTGCAGACGATGAATCCGGTTTATTTCCGCAACCAGCCACTTGGCTGTACAGCAACGATCATCTATCAGATGTTTGAAGAAAACCATGTTGAAATCCCGAAGCAGATTGCCGGACTGTTATGTTCTGCAATCATCTCGGATACCTTGATGTTCCGCTCACCGACCTGCACACAGATGGATGAGCATACATGCCGGAAGCTTGCAAAGATCGCAAACATCGATATCGAAGCATATGCGATTGCCATGTTCAACGCCGGAAGCAAGCTGATGAACGAGACGGACGAGGAAATCTTCTATCAGGATTACAAGGTATTCTCCTCAGAGAACTTAAAGTTCGGCATCGGACAGATCACTGCGTTCAACTCTACGATGTTAGATGCGGTCAAGCCACGGATTCTCAAATACATGGAAAGCATCTACAACCAGAGCGAAGCCGATATGTTATTCTTCATGCTGACGAATATCTTCAAAGAAAGCACCGAGCTTTTATACTATGGCAAAAACTCCGAAGAACTGCTTGAAAAAGCGTTCAAGCTCGATGAAGTATCCGGCGGCAGCATCAACCTGCCGGGCGTTGTCTCCAGGAAGAAGCAGATCTTACCGATGATCGTAAGTGCTTCGAATAATATGTAGGATATGTAATCAGCAAATGCCTATAACGCAAAAAGAGACATTCCCAAACAGCTCAGATAGGGAATGCCTCTTTTTTATATTAATATATTTTATTATACGCAGACTGCAATTATACCATCTGCACCAACCAGACATCACTCTTCACCATAAAGAATCCAATCGTCGCTTTGATTAATTCCGTCGCCTGCACGAAAAAATACACACTCACAATTCCAAGTCCCGTAAAATGCGCAAGCACGTACGCACAAGGAACAACAATGACCCATGTGAACACGGAATCAAACAGGAATGTAACCAATGTCTTACCGCCTGACCGTAAGGTAAAGTAGAAGGTATGGCTCATGGAACAAATCGGCATCAAAAGCGCAGATATACTCATGAACGCTGTAGCAAGCTTCTTGATTTCATCGGTTGTATTGTAGATATGCGGAAAAAACCTGCCAACTACAAACATTACCGCCGCGACAAGTATACAGCAAAATACACTGAACACGATCATCTTATTATCCGCATCCTTCGCCTGTTCCAGCTCGCCGGCTCCCAGATACTGTCCTACAATGATGCTGATACATGCACCAAGCTGAATATACACAATATTAAACAAATTCGTGATCGTCGTTGCGATGTTTAGTCCGGCAACCACCTCGAGTCCGCGCACCGAATAGCACTGCGTCACTGCTGTCATCCCCGCCGCCCAGAGAAGTTCATTCAACATAAGTGGAAATCCTTTGATCAAAATTGCTTTGAATTCGCCCATTGGCATGCCAAATCCCCGGTATGCACCAGCCAGATACTTGTTCTTTTCTTTATGGGAATGTGCCCAGATTACAATAATTGCAGCTTCTATATAACGCGCCAGTATCGTTGCGAGCGCTGCACCCATAACGCCAAGCTTCGGAAATGGCCCAATTCCAAATATCAACAGATAATCTAACACTGCATTGCTTCCAACTGCCACGAAGCTTGCAACCATCGGTACAAATGTCTGCCCGGTTTCCTTGATATTTGTCGCATACGACTGTGTAACCGCAAAAGGAACCAAGCCGATCAGCATGATGGACAGATACTGTTTTCCATACCGTAACGCAACATCTGTCGCACCGGTTCCTGCCGTGTCCGTAAGATATAAGGATATGAGATTCTCACCATTCGTAATAAATAACGTAATTGCAAGAATCGTCACAAACATCGTTGCATACAGTTTGAATCGGAATGAGTACATGTGACCTTCATGGTTTCCTTTTCCGAAATACTGTGCGCCAAAAATACTTGCTGCCGATGCCGCACCAAAAATTGCCAAATTATATACAAAAATCAACTGATTCACAATCGCTACACCGGACATTTGTTCAGTTCCAAGCTGTCCAACCATGATATTATCCAAAAAGCTGACCAAATTCGTAATCGCATTCTGTAAGATCATCGGCAAAGCAAGCATCAGATATCGCTTATAAAAGGCACGATTGCCAATAAATTTTTTGATTTGAAAAGACCGTTTCGTATTCATGTGTCATTCACCTCACTTTTCACACACGCCCTGCATGTTTCACAATCAAATCCAAAAATCTCCCGCATGATAGTTCCGCACGCATATATCAATTCTGTTATATATATAGAAAAATATGGTGGGTACAGAATCTACCCACCATATCACATAGTTTCTTCTATATTTTGCGTACGTTTGTCTTAGCACTTACATTGTAAGGATAATCTCATTGATATCAGCCAGCTCGCTTGCTGCAATATAGTTATCGCTCATTTCTTTGCCATTTACGACAAGACTCTTGTAACCGCTCTCTGCGCCATTCGGATTCTTCACAACGATATGAAGCTTCTTTCCACGGAAGTCCTTGTTGATCTCGAATTCCTTCCAGTCAGATGGAACCGATGGTGCGATACGAAGTCCATCGAAGTCCGGACGCATACCAAGGATACCCTCAACACATCCAACCATAACGGTCGATGCTGTACCGGTCAGCCAGTGTACATGTGCTCTACCCTCGAATGGGCTGTCAGAGCTCTCTGTAAACTGTCCGTGGCAATATGGCTCCAGCTTTCTGATCTCTGCCTTGTCATTCATGGATGCAGGTGAGCTTTCTGTGAAATACTCAAATGCACGGTTTCCATGTCCCATCAGGGATTCTGCCAGAATAATCCAACCCTGTGGCTGTGAGAAGATACCGCCATTTTCCTTTGTGGATGGATTGAACAGAAGCATCAACGCTCCCTCAAACGCATGATCTACATAGGATGGCGCCATCAGACGTACGCCATATGGTGTATTCAATTCTCTATGTACAGACTCCAGTGCTTTCTCTGCCTGATCCTTTGTGGCAAGACCACTGATAACTGCCCATGACTGTGGATTCAGCCACATGTTTGCTTCCGGATCATGCTTAGAACCGATGATCATGCCGTCTTCCTTGTATCCACGGATATAGCGGTCATCTTCCCAGCACTTTGTCTGGATAATATCGCCAAGTTCCTTCTGGATCTTATCCAGATATGCGATATATTCTGTATCATTTTTCTGCTCTGCAAAGATGCGGAGTACGCTCATCGCATAGTAAAGCTGCATTGCAACAAATGTTGACTCGCCCTGCTTGCCAAGACGCAAGCAGTCATTCCAGTCTGCATGCAGACCTGCCGGCATACGATTGTTTCCAAGGTGATTCATAGAGAAATCAATCGCACGCTTCAAATGCTCATACACCGTACCTTCTCCGCCATTTGCGAACAGGATTACTTCATCGATAAAGTCTGTATTTCCAGACTCTGCAATATATTTATAAACTGTCGGGAACAACCACAATGCATCATCTGCACGATAAGCCGGATGTCCGGTTGCACGTACATAAGACTCATCATCTGGTGTATCCTCATGACCTGCATTGTGATCAAACTTTACAAGTGGAAGTCCACCACCATTGTCTACCTGTGCAGACAACATGAAACGGATCTTGTCCAACGCCATCTCTGGTGCCAAATGGATTACGCCCTGAATATCCTGTACCGTATCACGGTATCCGTATCCATTTCGAAGTCCACAGTAGGAGAACGATGCGGCTCTTGACCAGATAAATGTCATAAAACACTGATATGCATTCCATGTATTGATCATCGCATTGAATGACTCGCTTGGTGTCTTTACCTGGAAATGATTCAGCTTTCCATGCCAGTATTCCTTCAACTCTGCCAGCTCAGCTTCACTCTGTGCATGCACATCTGCATAGCTGTTCATCACTGCTTCTGTCTCTGCATCATTCTTCATGCCGAGTACAAATGCAAGCTCCTTGCTCTCGCCCGGTGCGAGTGTGATCTTTGTCTCCAAAGCGCCACAGGCATTACCATTATAATTCAGACAGTTTCCGCAATCACCGTTTTCTACGCCGACTGGATTGCCATAGCCATGATATCTGCCAAGGAACGCTTCCTTATCTCCGGCATAGCTTGCAACCTCTGCTCCAGCCAGGCCAAAGAATCTTGTAAATGCAACACTTCCGTTGATAGCTGCACCCTTATTCACGTTCTCATTGATCACCTGCTTAATGCGGTTTCCCATGAAATATGTTCTTGTGATAAAGAGTGTATACTGCAGATTGACCTGATCCTGCTCATAGTTGTTATCATTTGTAAATTCACAGTAACCAAAGACTGACAGGTTACGAGGCTTGTCAGAATCGTTCGTAACCTTCAGCTTCCATACCTCATGCGTCTTATCAAGTGGTACATAGTAAAGTACAGAGCTCTTGATGCCTGCATATTCTGCATTCATATACGTATAGCCTGTACCATGGTGACACTCACTCTTGTAGCTGTCTAAATCTTTTCCAACTGGCTGCCATGAGGCTGACCAGTAATCTTTGCTGTCATTGTCACGCAGATAAATGTATCTGCCCGGCTGGTCAAAGCTGTTGAAGATATAACGAAGAATTCTTCCGTTTGCACCAGACTTTACAAAGCTGTATCCACCGGCATTGTTGGAAATGATTGCGCCGTATTCCGGAGAACCAAGGTAGTTCGCCCAAGGTGCCGGAGTATCCGGTCTGTCAATCACATATTCCTTATTTGCCTCATCAAAATATCCGTATCTCATGAGGTACCCTCCTAATTTATAGTTTTACTGCTCAGCGTCCTTCAGGCTCAGGCTGATCTTACCCATACGGTCAACCTCAAGAACCTTAACCTTGACTACATCGCCGATATTTACGACATCCTCTACCTTCTCTACGCGGTGATCTGCCAGCTTAGAGATGTGGATCAGTCCATCCTTGTTTGGTGACAGCTCTACGAATGCACCAAAGTTCATAATACGAACAACTTTACCTTCGTAAGTCTTACCAACTTCGATTGGATCTACGATAGAACGGATGATCTTCAATGCCTTATCCATACCTGCCTGCTCAACGCCACAGATAAATACATTTCCATCATCATCGATATCGATCTTAACGCCTGTTTCCTCGATAATTGCGTTGATTGTCTTTCCTCTCTGTCCGATGATCTCACCGATCTTCTCCGGATCAACCTTTGTCTGGATGATCTTCGGAGCAAGCTCACCAACGTGATCTCTTGGAGCTGCGATAGCCGGCTTCATACATGTATCCATGATGAAAAGTCTTGCCTCACGGCATCTTGCGATAGCACCTTCAACGATTGGACGTGTCAGACCATGAATCTTGATATCCATCTGGATCGCTGTGATACCTTCGGTTGTACCTGTTACCTTGAAGTCCATGTCGCCGAAGAAATCTTCGAGTCCCTGAATATCTGTCAACAGTACATAATCATCATCTGTCTCACCAGTTACAAGGCCGCAGGAAATACCTGCTACCATCTTCTTGATTGGAACACCGGCAGCCATCAGTGACATGCAGGATGCACAGGTAGATGCCATGGATGTAGAAGGTCTCGGATACGGAACGGATTGCATATGGGAACTCGTCCTCACTTGGAAGTACAGGAACAAGTGCACGCTCAGCAAGTGCGCCATGTCCGATCTCACGACGTCCTGGTCCTCTGGATGGCTTTGTCTCACCAACAGAGTATGATGGGAAGTTGTAGTGATGCATATATCTCTTCGTTGTAACATTTGTGTCAAGGCCATCTAACTTCTGAGCCTCAGAAAGCGGAGCCAGTGTTACAACGTTACAAATCTGTGTCTGTCCTCTTGTGAACATAGCAGAACCATGGACTCTAGGAATGATATCAACCTCAGCTGAAAGTGGACGGATCTGTGTGATCTGTCTGCCATCCGGACGCTTGTGATCCTTCAGAATCATCTTACGAACTGTCTTCTTCTGGTACTGGTAAACAGCCTCATCAAGGACTGCCAGCCAGTCTTCCTTATCTGCAAATGCCTCTTCAAGCTTCTCCTTGATCTGACGGATGTTCTCCTCACGTACCTGCTTCTCGTCTGTGAAGACTGCCTCTTCCATTGCTGCAGGTGGAACAAGCTCCTTGATTGCCTCAAACAGTTCTTCCGGAACTGCACAGCTTGTATAAGAATGCTTTGGCTTACCACACTCAGCTACGATCTTATCGATAAATGCGATTACCTTCTGGTTTAACTCATGTGCTGCATAAATAGCCTCGATCATCTTCGCCTCAGGTACTTCATTTGCACCAGCCTCGATCATGATAACCTTATCTCTTGTAGATGCAACCGTAAGCTTCAGATCTGACTCCAGATTCTGTGTAGAATTTGGATTGAAGATCAGCTCGCCATTGATCATACCAACCTGTGTAGTTGCACATGGACCATCAAACGGGATATCAGAAATTGCTGTTGCAATCGCTGAACCAAGCATAGCAGTCAGCTCTGGAGAACACTCTGGATCTACAGACATAACCATGTTGTTCAATGTAACATCATTTCTATAATCCTTCGGGAACAATGGTCTCATTGGACGGTCGATAACACGGGATGTAAGGATTGCGTTCTCGCTTGCCTTACCCTCACGCTTGTTGAATCCTCCAGGGATCTTTCCAACGGAATACATCTTCTCCTCATATTCAACTGAAAGTGGGAAGAAATCGATACCATCTCTTGGTTTTTCTGATGCAGTTGCTGTAGAAAGTACAACTGTATCTCCGTAGTGCATCAAAGCTGCACCATTTGCCTGCTTTGCAACTCTGCCTACATCGACACGCAAGGTTCTTCCGGCAAGTTCCATCTCAAACTTCTTGTACATAATAAATTCTCCTTGAAATATTTTTTTCCTGCAATCAGACTCCGAAACGACTGAAAACGCCACTTTCTGTATCTGGCAAACATGTACAGATAATCTATACTCATGATTCTGGTTATCATCTTATTACCATATGTGTTTTGCATTTTATTTTATAGCAGAAAATGATTTTTTCAGTTGTCTCGGTTTTGTCTTCATGCAATCTTTTAGATTATACCATCTATTTCCTTTTGCTTCAAGATGGGAATGGATGAAATGTGGGATTTTTTGTTTGTGATTTATTTGCGATTTATTGCTTGCGATTTTTGTTTGGAGACTGTTTCGCTTGATACTGTTTGCTTGCTGTGGGTTTTCTA